>Ga0134095_1000072_pt1 | contig 111328 bp, 91 predicted proteins | sample 6_2taG_FD_94449 | JGI IMG/M metagenome (GOLD analysis project Ga0134095, IMG submission 94449) | Switchgrass degrading microbial communities from high solid loading bioreactors in New Hampshire, USA - 6_20_20_110_A2 metaG | ecosystem: Engineered > Bioreactor > Semi-continuous > Anaerobic >... | reverse complement strand
TGGCCAAGCAACTGATTATCCTGCCCGGTGGCTCGCCAGATGGGATTGTCGAGTTCCTCATCTTCAACCAGCACATCAGCTGATTCGATGATCGGTCGGTAAAGGGGGCGCCGGCCTGCCGCCTCAGCCCGGGTTGGTTGAACTGGTTGATCTACTAGAGCCGAGATCTGATTCTCCGAGATATTGGTCCAAATGGCGACCGGTTGGCCGCATGGCAGAGGCACTTCATGATACGGTTCATCAGATGAACCCAGTGTTTCTTGATCAAAGCCGGCTGAGTTCAAAAGATCCTTCAACCAACCAGTGACGGTTGCTTTTGATTCCTTTGCGGTGTAGTGCCCGCTAATCAACACCTTATCCTTCGCCCGGGTTAGTGCGACATACAGCAGCCGGCAATCCTCCGACTCCGTCTGGCTTTTGTCGAGGGCTTTGGCATACCGATAGGAAAGGGGCTCATTGTCAGTCCGATCCGGCTTATAGGCCAAACCAATGCCAGGTAGCAGGAAAAAGCTTGATGCCTGGTTAGGTGTTCCTCGCGCGGCATCTGCTAAGACAACGAACTCGAATTCTAATCCTTTGGACTTGTGGATGGTCATCAGGCGCACAGCCCCTTCCGCCTCTGCAGCAGCCTCGCCTTCCCGTGCCCCGACACCCTTGAGGGTACTCAGATATTCCAGGAAGGCCTGCACCTGCACGACTCCACTAGCCTGTGCGTCAGCCATCAGCTTGTCGAGGTTGCGCCATAGGCGATGCGAACCGGAGGCCAGGATCGCCCGGTAATTGGTCCAGGCAACCACCCGCTGGAGCAGTTCCGCAACAGGAATGCGATCCACCCAAGGCAGCAGTTCTACCAGGAAAGCTTTCGCCCGTTCGGCAACTGCCCGGTCAACCGCGTCGACGCTACTCAGATCACCCTGCAATGCCTGATACAGGGATGCTTTCTGATCCCCCTGCCAGCGCAATTGCGCCAATCCCACCTGCCGCATTCCAAAAACGGGCGAACACAGCAGGCCGGCAAGCGCCAAATCGTCCCAAGGGTCCGCCAGAACGCGCAGGAAGTTAAGCACATCGCGGATCTCGGGCCGGTCATAAAACCCCTGACCCGCAACAGTTACATACGGAATGCCAAATGCTTCAAACGCATCCTCATACACCTGAAAGCTGGTCGAAGCGCGGAAGAGCAATGTCACCTCGCTCCAGGCCTTGAGCTGACCACTGGATCGCAAGGCCAGCAGGCGCTGCGCTAATGCGCGGGCCGCGGCTTTCCGTCCCTGCGTGCTATCCCGGCCGGCGGCAAGAATAATCTCAACATGTGGGGAAGAAACATGCGGCGGTGGGCTTGCTCGATGAGCAGTTAGCGCATCATACGGTATATGAAACGGCCTTTGGATGAGGTCGGCTGCATTCATGATGGGTTCCAGGAGATTATCTAGCGCCGATAACAGACCATGATGCGTTCGGAAGGTGCGATCCAGATCGATGAGCAACCCGCCTGCTTCTTGGATCTCGGCCTGCAAGCTGCGAAAAACTGTCACGTCCGCGCCGCGAAAACGGTATATGCTTTGCCGTGCATCGCCAACCACGAACAGTTTGTTACCGGCTCTGCTGTTCACCGCGCCGCTACTTGCAGTGCCACCACACAACGCGCGGACGATTTCCCTTTGTCGGGCATTGGTGTCCTGAAACTCATCGACCAACACCCAATCGATTTCCGCCTGCCAGCGTGCGGCAATCGATGGACGTTTCAAGAGTTCATGGGTCTTACCTTCCAGATCGTTGAAGTCCACCGCATTTCCCCGTCGTAGGGCCGCAAGGTATGCATTCCTGGCACGAGCATAAAGGGTCATTAGCAGTATGTTTGCATGACCTACCTTGCGCTCAAAATCCGGGGCAGGGGCCGGATCGCTTGAGCTAGAACCACCCAACCAGGCTAATTCGGTGTCATAACTCTCCCGCAATTCCTTGATTAACGCCTTGAGCGGGCCAGCTTTGCCAATATTTCCTTTCATCTGCTGGCGGCGAGCAGTGAAGAGGGCCAACGCCACTTCATAAATATCACCGGCAACCAATTGGGCTTGCGCCTGTTCGAGGCTGGCTAGCAGGTCCAGCGCCATGGCTGAGAGCTTATCCCCGACGTTCGCCGCCAGACCCAGCGAGCCATCGGCCTTCGATTGGCGCAGTTCGCTCAGAGCGTTTTCAAATAAATGGGATTGCATCCAGTGTACGAGCGCATGACGCACTGCCTGGTTAGGATTGCTATCCTCCTGAAGCAGCCCATCCATATCCAGACGCTGGTTGACAAGTTGGTTCATTACATTTTCTAGTGTACCCGCCTTCCATAGACGAAACAGAGGTTGGAAGGCCATGTCTTCGACCGCACCAGTCAATACACTGCGCACTGCCTCGGTGCGCAATAGCGCAGCCTGGTTTTCATCAGCCACTTCAAACTGCGGATCCAGGCCAGCCTCTACCGGGTGTGTCCGCAGGATTTCCTGACACAGACTGTGGATGGTGCTGATCCGAGCCGAATCTAACCGGCTTTCCAGTTCGATCCAGTTCTGACGCGTCAGGTCATCTCCGGCATCCGTAATCAGTTTACGAACTTCACCGCGAATGCGGTTGCGCATCTCCCGGGCTGCTTTCTCGGTAAATGTAATCGCAACGATCCGGCGCGGGGAGCCACACTCAGCCAGGAGTGGTAGGTACCGGGCGACTAGCGTTCTTGTCTTGCCGCTGCCAGCCCCAGCTGTCACGGCCACATCCCGCGCTCGCTCCCGGGCAGCGGTCCTTTGAATTTCCGTTAAACCAAAACGGGAGAGCAGCTGTTCTGTTGTTCGATTCACCGTATTTGGGACTGTTAGGTCTGAGATGTTTGCTGTCATGCTTTACCCTATTCCGATTGAAAATGCCAACACCAGGATGCGGCCACGCAATAAGCAGAGCACTTACCGTCGAGCGGCGATTGCGGGAAATGGGCCTCCTGAACGCCTTCGAGTGCGTGATTGATATGCTCCTGGGCGATCTCCAGCGCGCCCTCCGGCCCAGAGAAAGTTTCATGTTCGAACTTGCTCAGTTGTAGTGTAGATCGACCTTTTGCCCCAATTCGCCAGTAAAACCCTTCAATTGGGTTCCCCAGGTTAAGTACATCTCGGGCGGCCAGTGCATATACGGCCAGCTGAAGCCGGCGCCCTTCGATCAGATCTCGGGGGCTAAGATGGCTGCTCCCCGTTTTGTAATCGATCACCCGCAGTTCGCCGGCCTCATTAATATCGATCCGGTCGATAAACCCGTGCAACTTGACCCGCATACCATTCATCCCCAAAATAAGCGGTGGCGTCCCTCGGAAACCAAAAGCTTGCTCAAAGCGCAACGGCCGCCATCCGCCTTCCAGTTCCGCTAATCCAACTACAGTGTCTGCCAGGCGCTCAAGCAGTTCTTCTTTCTGTTGTTCCCATAACGGTGATGGCCGGAAGCCATAACGAGCTGGCGCTTCCGCGAAAGCCTGCTCTGCCACTTCCGGTAATACGGCTAGGACAGTCTGCGGGTCAGCCGGATCAGTCGCACGGCAATAAGCTTCTTCAAGAATTGCATGGAGCAGTGAGCCCAATTGAGCCGGATCGTAGTCCCAATCGGGGGGCTCATGCGCTTCCAACCCCAGGAAAGATTCGATGAAAAACCGGTTTGGACAAGCCAGGTACTTTTCCAGGCGGGAAACGGACCATACCGGATCAACACCCAACCGGGCTTGAATGATGTCAAGTAAGCTTTCTTCCGCCAGGGTGTGTCGAGCGTGTCCGAGTAGCTGATCCAGCCGATTTTTTGCCTGAAGCACCCGGGCATATCGCTCTTTGAGATCATCAAAACCATCCGGGATGTCTTGTTCTGAGCCGATTCCTTGTCGGGCTGACCAAAAGAGCGCTTCTTCTAACGAAGCAGCTTCGGACAGGGGTCGAATATCCTCTGGACGAACCATGCGGACATTATTCGGGAAGATTGCTTTGACCGCATTCCAGTAAGGCGAAGGTTCCCAGGGATCGCCACTTTTCGCCAGGTAAGGTCGCGTCAGCAACAATGCTCCATCAGCACGGGTCATCGCCTGGTAAAACAGGCTGACCTAATCTTGCTCCAGGCGAAGGGTCATACCTAATCGCTGGCGAATAGCTTCATCCAGAATAGGATCAGGACGTTCCACGCGCGGGAAGCTGCCCTCAGCCAGGCCCAGGATAGCCACGCTATCGAAGCGCAACCCGCGTGACTCCAGCACTCGCATGACTAGGATAACCTTTTCATTGGGCAGTTGTTCCTCCAGATAGCCAACGCCCTCCAGGATCGATTCAAGCATGGAAAGGAAATGCGGATAATCCACCTCTGGGTGATTGCTTGGCCAAGATTCCGCCTCAACTCCCCGACCTGCCAAACTACCCAAAGCCGTTTCCGCTGCTAATAGACCCTGCAAGCCATCGCGCAAAGCAAGTAGAGCTGATCGAACCTCCGAATTTTCAAGCGGTTTGCCAGCTTCGTAAAACTTTAGAGCAGCCAAGCTATTTTCCAGCCATTGTACCCAGCGATGGAGATCGAATATACCGTATGATGGATCTATTGGTGGGGAAAGCAGCGCAAAGACACGTTGAAGTGCCTCAAATAACTGGTGTGCATCCGCGCCGCGTGGCAAGGTCGGGACAGTCCCCCCTTCCTCATCCTGGAAGACTGTCATGTCCTCCGACAGTCTATCCCCCGGCTGCTCCAATGCAGCAAATACTTCTGCCCATTGATCGACACCTTCGATCACCTTGCCATGCCGGCTGATTAGATCCAGTACATCTACCTGTTTACATTCAAGACCCAGGTCAGAAAAGTCAAAGTACGGCGAACGCAGCGCATCTAGAAGCGCCCGGCGCGGGAAATTATTGGCTGGCAGGCTGAGTAAGTTTAGCATCGCCGAGATCACCGGAGAATCAACCAGCCGCCGGCCCTGAGTGAAGCGTAATGGAAGACCAAACTCTTCTGCGTACTGCCGGAGAAATGGGAAATAAGTATCTGGGTCATGAACCAGTACTGCACATTGATCCGGGTGGATGCGATCGCGAATGATCCGGCCTTTGATCCAGCGTAGCGCTTCGCGCGCTTCCTCTTGAGGAGAGCGAGCTTCTAGCAGTTGAATGGTTTCAGTCTTCCCACTAAAGGTCGATATGGGTGTCTCAAACAACTTGGCTTCGAGGACTGCCAGTGCTTCTGGTAGATGACAGCTGGTTGGCCCCGTCAGCACCTGAACGGGGATTAATCGAGTTAGCTCTGTATAGGATTGTGCAAAGCGCTTGTGAACTAAGCGGGGCCACCGCGGGTCACCGGGTAAGGTGATCAACATGCGTCGAACATGCCCCATAAGAGCCTGTAACACCCGAAGCTGGGCCTTTTCAAACCAGTCGAATCCGTCTACAACCACCAAGTCCCAGCTCGTGAGAACTTGCGGGCAATCCGTCAGAGCACGAAGCGCTTCACTGGCCAGTCCTTCCGGATCCATCCAACCAATGGTCCCCAGCAAATCCAGGTGGGATTGGTAAATACGCGCAAGTTCTGTATGACCCGGTCGCGCTGGATCCGCCTGAGCCATAATATCATCGGGAGTGATTAGCGCCCGCTGCAGTTCTGCGATGAGCGACTGCATGGACCGGGTCAGGCCTGGCAGGCCGCGGAGTGGCTCAAAGTAAGTCAGTTTCGCGCGGTCAACAGATGCCTGAACCATCCGGTACTGCATTGGCGAGGAGATTTGTGGTTGCTGCGGAAGATTTGACTGCTCAAGGATATCCAGATACAAATCCCGGAAGGTTTCAATACGAACATTAATCGCCCCACCGGCTGCAGCAAGGCGAGAGCGAAAGTAGTTCGCTTGTAAGCGGTCGCGGACAATAACCGATACTTTAGCAGTAGGATTCTCAGCAAGGAGAGATTGAATGGTTTGTATGCAAGTTCTGGTTTTTCCAGAAGCAGGCGGAGCGATCAGGATTTGCGTAGACATCCTATGGGAAGTGTCCCCCTTATATGCTTCGATACTGATCTATAGTGAAATGCTAGTATTTTTATTATAGATAAGGTGAGCGAAAATGACTTATAGGATTCCTTAGATTTTTGTCAGGAGTGCTAAAACCGTCGCTTTAATATGCATTATGGGATTTACCAAGGCATACATTTATCAGCCAGATTGGATTTATTAAACCGGAGATACACTATTAGATAAAATCTAGACAACTTTTGCACAAATGGGTGAAATCTTAAATCCGATAAGAAATCCCAAAACTCATCCAAGGTGGGTAAATGTAGCGATTTAGCTTGGAAATGATGATCTTTTCGTCTGTAGTCATTTTCGGCACTCCTTCTCTTATTATAGTGGATGGAGGAGGAGTGTCAGATTAAATCTTAACTAATACACTTTATCAGCCGGTAAGCGATTTCAAGGCACCGTTTACAGGTCACTTTCGGCATATACCTTATTCCCTGACCGTCCAAGTTGAATTCTCCGATGTCGCTGCTATATTTGCCGTTAGCGCGCCAGCTCGTCGAGCAAAGCAAATCACCGCTATTTCGGCGCAACCGCCCGTGAGAAAAGGCATCCTTGAGCCTGATATGCACCACTGTGCGAGTAGATGCGCCATCTCCAACCGATCCTTCCATCAGGCCGCTCAGTACAGGCTTGATGGCTGTTCCCCAGGCGAAAGGCAGATTTAACTGGCTGTTGAACGCCTCGGCTTCTTTGCGCCGCCCGTTTAGCATTTCCCGGTAAGCCTGTTCCGATTTTTCGGACTTCTGCCTGGCAATCTCCTTCAATTTGAGATGATCAGCGGCAGTTATGAACTCAATTTTTCTGCCAACTCGCACCACCACCGAAGTGCCAACTTTGAGATGGATTTCCTGCGGGTCAAAGGTTAGGACTACATTCTGGAGTTCGATCTGACCTGGGCCAATCACTACGGCTTCCGAGGTGGTTCCATTCAGACGGTTAAACCAGAGAGGGTTGATAAATCCGCGCACCACGAGGGGATGCCAGTGGGGGAGGATTGCAGGAGTATGACTTCCACCGGCTTCACGACTGGATTGTGTTGCCTGTTCTGTTGAACGATTACAAACCATGTCTTACCTCTCAAGTTCATTCTTCACTTTAGTAGATGAAGAAAAGGGAATTAATTGCCTAAATTGTCTTTTAAAACGGTAGGGGGCAATCCTCCTCTATAAGGATTTTTAAAAACCTTTATAGAAAACAGAGATGAAACAAAAACGAGATGGACAACCCATCCCGTTTTTGTCGGCGCAAACGCCAGAGAACCTGTTGATCGGGATAATCTAAGCCTGGCGCATTACAGTACCCTTAACAAGATTGGCTGGCTTTCAACCAATAAAAATATTCTCAACTGGTTCTCGGCACGGGCGGTCTCTACCGATAAGAAATCTCGCTCAAGCCCATGATTGCGCCGCTTTTCAAAAATATTATAGCAACGTGATTTTTTAATTGCCTGATATTGTGATCCCAGTATTGTTTTTTGTAATCTCACACATTAAAGCGTCTTTCTTTCAGCGGTTATTTCTTACTTGTACGAGGTCGGATTACTATGAGCGAAGATAAAGATACTTTGATTCCGCCGAACGATATTAAAGAACTGCTGGAATGGCAATCGCAGGTTCTCAAACCGCGCAAGCCATTATCCGATGAAGATGCTATCCACTTTTGGAATGTGGTGAAGAATGTACTTAATCGTTCTGTCTGGCGCGATGGGGTGGGGCAGTTCAGTCAGATCGTCATCGAGCTTGAAGAAGGTGTTGGTCTGCGAATTCAAGGGCCATCATCAAGGTCTAAACTTCTGGTTGACGCCGTTCCTTTTGATTTCGGCAGTTTTGATGGTTGGGAAGAGAAAACCCTCGAGGCAAAAAGAATGTTGGATGTTCTTAGTGTTGATGCTGATATCGCATCAGAAGTTACAGTTGATGAACTAAGCGGCCTCGAACAGAAAGTGTCCCCCGTTGATCCTGAGGTGCTTGCTATTGAGCCTGTGTGGGATGGTGATGACTGGGGCGAGGATATTTTTGCCCTGGACACCCCGGACGATCAGGTAGGAAATGATGATGTAAAACCTGATCCTATTGAACTCCAATCCCTGGAAGCCGATCTGCTTGAGATGCCGGAAAATGTACCCTTTGAAGTGGTAGAGGATTTTGATTCAGGGAAGGAACCCCAAATTCCACAGGTTGTAACAGTGAAGCTGGGGGAAGGCAACACCGGAAATATGGGGAGGTCTGAAAAAAGACAGTGGCCTTCAAAAGGAGATAGTCAGGGCACAGAAGCCACGCTGAACCTTCTTCGCTCCCGCAAGGAACTAAATAACCTCCCAGATGAAGCTCTCAAGATTATCAGTGACTGGTTGACAAACGGTGAACAAAATAATTTTTACTATGTCAAGTCACAGTTGGAGAAAACGAAATTAGATGTCAAAGAAGAACCGACATTCCAGGTAGACGATGTAACCTGCGCTCTCATCACGCTTTATACATTGAATGAAAGCACACGAGAGTTTCAAAGCCTGATTGGAAGCATCAATGCCAAAACTATCGCTTCACGTAAGACCGAATTTGGCAGTGGTAGCAAGTCGGAGACGCTTCTGGTATCCAAGATGAACCCGAATGAAAAATCCTATTTCATTCTTTACCGAGGTAAGCCTACTTCTCAGGGATTTGGTATTCTTTCCTTTTAAAAGGCACTGCTGATGGTAAAACCGTTAAAACTGAAAAAAGAAAAAGACATAGAGTTGCTCCGTGAGAGCGGTAGCATAACATCTGAAATCCTGCGGGAACTGGCAGGGATGGCAAAGCCAGGGGTTTCGTTAATGAGTCTGGAAAAGCGCGCATTAGAAATCTTGGAGAGCCATAAATTCGCATCATCTGCTTTTCTGGACTACCTGATGGAAGAAGATGTTCCTTATCCTGCAGTGACCAATCTTTCCGTAAACGAGATTGCTATACACGGTATCCCCTCAGAGAAGATAGTTTTGCAAAACGGGGATGTCTTATCTATTGATACAGGAGTTGATTTCAAGTGGCGAATTACTGATGCCGCGGTGACCGTTCCGGTTGGTGACGTAAGCCCGGAGGTCATGAAGTTGATGCGTACAACATACGAAGCAACACTGGCTGGCATTGAAAAGATTCGCCCCGGAAATCTTATATCCGATATTTATAAGACCGTCACTAACTATTTATTGGATAGGGGGTATGCCACCAGCAGGGAATACGTTGGACACGGAGTCGGATTTGACTTACACGAACAACCGCTTATCAGTAACCGGAGCAGGACAAAAATTCGCAACGGACTGGTTCTTGCTGTTGAACCACTCGGATTCCTCAGCCGCCCCAGTTTTTTACGATTGAAGCTGAAAAATCCAGACGAGGATGCATGGACGATGGAATCGGAGGACGGTTCAATCGCTGTACATTATGAGATGACGGTAGCTTTGATAAATGATAAGGTAGAAATTTTGACACCGCTCCCCGTTGATTGCATAGGGTGGTAACAATTTCTATACTGCTATTTCATCCATATCATCATACTGCAGACCGCCATCTGGCAACACAGAAACCCCAGAGAAAACGCCTACTACGGAATCTAGGCGAAGCAGTCCTTCCAATTTTCCGTCAGCAACCTTTTCAGCCATATCATTCACAAAACCATCTTTGTGATTTAGCCAGAAATCGCGTTGTGGTTCACTTAGCTGTGAAACAATGCTGTCAAACAGGCGAGACAGATTCCCTCGCGCTTCTTCCACCTTGACCATCCGATCATCGCGCGCGATGAGTCTCGCCAATCGATTCAGCTTCTTCTCTAAAACCTGGCGATCCTCCGGGGATAATATTCTGCCGTCCGGTGAGATAGCAGGCAGGTAGTCTCTGCCATTCTTTCCCAATCCTGTCAGCCTGTACCAGAGGTACGCGGCGCAACCTTTATCGAAGTTTTCAGGGAATGGAAGCCCCTTTTTATCTGATAAAGCCCTGGAAAATTCAGTCTTACTGCTAATCAGACAGTTTACCCACCGCAGTTCTTCGTCTGTTAGATGGTCTTGTAATCTATCCAGATGAATTGCAGGAAGTTGTTTTTTCTGGTTTGCTTCCTTTATCGCAACTGGTGCCGCACCCAACCCCCTGCTTTCCGATTTCGCTTTTTGGGAAGAATTGTTGCAGTTCATCATAAAACGTGTCTCCGTCTACGAGCCATTTTTGTTTATATAAAAGACGGATACTCCATTAAGTGGATCGAATTTTGCTAATTAAAAATTGACAACCACTCCTGAATAGCTGATCTCCTGACCCCTGAAATCCCGCCTTTCTGCCGCTCACCAGATAGCATAATGGCGTTTTGAGAAAGCGGCACTGCTTCTGATACGTACAATTTCGAAGGAAATGAGCGGGCAAAAGAAACGATGTCTAGTGTGTAACCGTATGCAGTCGTATTCTGATAGGGAGGGTCTATGTAGGTCACGCTGTCAGGGATTTGGAACTCTCGAACGTCGGCACAAAATCCCTGACAGCCATACATCGCTTCAGCTATTCTTGCCGTTCTGCTGTACAGCGTTGCTGGCATGGGCATCATCGGGTTGACCGGAGATCGGCGGCGGGAAGTAGGCGTGGGTTGCCAGTATTTCCGAAAAGAACAGTTCATCCAGCGTCCATTTTCGATCCAGATAGCCTTTGATCCGAAACTGCTGGCTTGCAGAATGAGAAAAACATACACACTGGTGCTTTCATCCACTACCTGCATGGAAAGATCGCGGATATACGGCTCAACACATTCGAGTCTGGTAGGGATTTGTCTTAAATGGAAGGCAAACTCGTTGATATCGAACGTTCCATTTCCAATACTTTGCCAGAAAAGCCCCCATGGACTCTTATCCACCATCGTAATTCGATGGGGAGAAACGCCTCGCTTGCGAAATTCCAGTGATACCGATCCTGACCCGCAACACAAATCTACAAAGGGACGATCATTGAGTTCAATTGCATCTGCGATAAGAGAAGCGAGTCTTTGCTTGCCACCCTGATAAGCACATGGTGGTTTAAGATCAGACAAATCCCTCATTACATTCTCCTATTGAAACTCTTGACTGCTGGCTGTGTAAAATGGACAGCCCCGGTTGAGTGGTTTAACTAACAGGTTGACGAGGGATGGTCTGGATAAACAAAAAACCGCCTTTCAAGGCGGCCTTTTGTTGGTGCTTACAGGTTTGTGTAGGATTATTTTTTGCTAATCTTCCAGCTCAAATTCAAATTCTTCACCATCGGCCTCTAGAGCTTCGGATTCGGAAAGAGGCTCAACTTCCAGCACATCTTCATTTCCACCCAGAACCTGTGCCTTAATCTTCTCCTCCAGAGACGAGGTAACTTCTGGATGCGTATCAAGGTAATTACGCAACTGCTCTTCGCCGTGAGCAACTCTTTCACCATTGAGATAATAGTGCGCTCCAGTCTTAGTCATCAAACCGAGGCGAACGGCAAGATTGCCAATTTCTGCACTACGAGAAACGCCCTTTCCATAAAGGATGTCAAATTCCACTTTACGGAACGGAGGGGCGACCTTGTTCTTGACAACCTTGACGCGGACGCGATTTCCAATCACATCATCGCCTTTCTTGATTTCTTGAATCTTGCGAATATCCAGACGGACGGAAGCATAGAATTTGAGCGCCATACCCCCCGAAGTCGTTTCGGGGTTGCCGAACATAACGCCAATTTTGTGCCGGAGCTGGTTGGTAAATATCAGGGCAATGTTTTTCTTCTTAACCATACCCGAAAGCTTGCGACAGGCCTGTGACATGAGGCGCGCCTGAACGCCCATTGAAGAATCCCCCATGTCCTTTTCTAATTCAGCCTTTGGCACCAGAGAAGCGACCGAGTCGACCACAATTACATCGGCACCTTCATTTTCAACGAACAACTCCACAATATCGAGTGCTTCCTCAGCGGAGTCGGGCTGGCAGAATGCCATTGTGTCCAGGTTGATGCCAAGTTGCTTGGCATAGCGCGGGTCGAAGGCGTGTTCCATATCTACAAACAGGGTGTTCAGCCCCTGTCGCTGGGCGTCCGCGATAGCGAGCATGCAGATTGTGGTTTTTCCAGAAGACTCTGGGCCGTAGATTTCAGAAATGCGGCCACGCGGAAACCCGCCCACACCGATTGCCAAATCCAGACCAAGTGAGCCTGTAGATACAGAGTCAATATCCATATGGGTGTTCTGCCCCAGGAGAACCGCTGAAGCCGGGCCGTATTTCCTGCGAACGACGTCGAGCGCTCTCTGCAGATTGTCCATCTTTGCTTTTGACGAAGTGTTCTGGGATTCGACAGGGGTGCTTACGGGTACCGCGTTTTTTTTCGGTCTTGCCATGTTTTCCTCCAATAAAAAAAATAACAATAATCGTGTTATCGCTGATCCTAAAAACATTATAGCGTTGTGATTCTTTTGCTTTTTTGGCGGCGGTAGTGTCTAAAGTCTCCCTGCTCTAGAAATACTAAAAAATCCTGGTTGCTATCATAAGGTTATGGAAAATCTCACTCCCAGGTGATCTATGGCAAACACCACGCTTATCAATGACGATTGTTTAGTCGCTTTCAACGATATTCCTGATGAATCGGTTGATGTAATTTTTGCCGACCCGCCTTATAACCTGCAACTCGGCAAATGCCTTACCCGCCCAAACGGAAGTAAATATGCGGGTGTAGTGAAGGAGTGGGATAAATTCAGTGGCTTTTATGAATACGATTTGTTTACCCACCAATGGCTGACGAAAGCGCGTAGGGTTCTGAAGCCAGAAGGCACGCTGTGGGTGATGGGGTCTTATCACAACATTCACCGCATCGGAAATATCCTACAAGACCTTGAATACTGGTTGCTCAACGATGTTGTCTGGATCAAATCCAATCCAACCCCAAACTTTCGAGGGGTGCGGTTGACGAATGCTCAGGAGAACATTCTTTGGGCGCAAAAAAGCAGAGATGCGAAATACACTTTCAATTATCAACTCCTGAAAGCCTTGAACGGCGGGAAGCAGTTGCGAAGTGACTGGTATCTGCCCATTTGTGCTGGAAAGGAACGTCTCCGTGACAGTTCGGGGAAATCTATCCACAGCACACAGAAACCGATAGATATTGTTCTGCGCGCATTGTTAGTTTCGACCCGCCCCAACGATACAGTCTTGGACCCGTTTAGCGGAACGGGTACAACCGGAGTGGCCGCGAAACTTCTGAATCGCAACTTCATTGGTTTTGAACGGGATGCTGTTTACTGTAAATACGCCAGTAATCGCATCAATAATGTGGAAACCATTATCGAAAGTGACGATGAAATACTGGAATATCTGAACGGCGATCATTCCAATGATCGTATTGCGAGGATCGTTTCGGCGTTTAGAAAAAAGCAGGGATAAACACAAATGCTCAACCAAAAAAAGCTTTATGAACAGCTCAAGCAAATCAGTGCGTTAAACGAACCTCTGTTAGAAATCCCGCCCGATAAGCTCCAGATGCAAGAGGAAATCAATTCAGAGTTCTATCGGGAAATTGCCCCTATACTTCCTGGATATCCGCTGGTTGAACCTTACCGTCTCAAGAGCGAGAACTTTCCTGATGATTTTGCGATCATCGGTGTCGATGGAAGTCCCTATACCGCATCTCCTCCGAACTACCGTAGTTCGTTTTCTGTTACCAATACAGCGGTGTTTTCTTTTTTCCCAAAGCAAAATGAATATGACTTCCGCATTTACACGAACGTGTATCCAAATAATGATGAAGATGAGTTCATGCTCAAAGAAGATGCGACCCTGTATATGCTGGCCGATGAAGTAGCAGGTGCGGCAAAGTTCATTTCTGAGGAAATTACCGGCCCGGTCGTTATCTTGTTTGACGGGATGACCTATTCTGCGCTGGATAGCTACCTGACACGCCAGCGGTTAGGTGTCACCCAGGATGCTTCCAAACATGCATCGAATGAAATTTACAGGTCAGCCATTGAATTAATCCACAAGTATGGAGCGCTTTCGGCGGTTGTCTCAAGTCAGCCGCGCACTTCTTATATCTCCCCGGTTGTGCAGTACAACGCCTGCCCTTATAAAGACAACCTGACCATGCCCATGAACTGCCACCTGTGCCGGGAGAAAAAAGCGGGCTATAACTTCGAGTGTGAGCCGTACAGGAATGTGACGGACGCTACATATTTGCGGAGCGTCATTGAATCTGAATTTGAGGATCACCGGCGATTGTTCATCTCTGCTCCAATACAGAGCCGGAAAGATAAAATTAGCCGCTATTTTCTGCATCCAGGTAACCGCTGGTATGTCCGTTGCGATTTTGATCCGTCTATTCTCTCGGAATCCCCTGAACAGATTCAGCTACTGATGGATGCAGTTGGAATGCAGATGCTTCTGGGAGGCGGTTATCCTTACGTGATTCACCACGCTCATCATCTTTCTACTATTCAAGGAGATTCGCGAGAAAAAATCGAAGCCCTGTCATACAAGTTCGGTTTATTTGCGCCTACTCCCAAAACCCTGGGTAAACGAAGATTATCAGTCAAGTCGGGCAGGTCACTGGATTCGAGGCGCTTACAGGGAGGCGACTGACTATTGTCTCCCTGTAAGTTGAACGATGGAGGATGATCGATCCACCCCGATGATATGCTAAAGGTCACGCCAAATTAGTGACAATTTTTAAGGTCTTGTACCCCTGATTTGCCATAAATAAGGCGAGCAAAAAATCGCGCTATAAGCGCGATTTTCATCTAAATCATACCCCCTAAGAAACAAGGTCTAGACGCTATCAAGGGCCTTCAAATGAACTCATACATATGAAGGTGTAGTTTAATGCCCCTTCTTTCAAAATATTATTGGTGGAGGTAAGCGACGATGGATTTTATCAACAGTCTGGTCAGTTTTGTCCCGCGGGAGATTCGAGAATCCTTCGATCAATCCGCAAAATACTTTCCGACACCACTCCAGCTATTCCAGTATTTCGATAAATATGCACGGTTTGACTGGACAAAGAAGCGCAGAGAGACCTGGATTGAAACGGTTAATCGCGCTGTTGACTATTTACGGGAGCTGTCACAAAACCGTCTCTCCGAAGATGACTATGACCGCATCCGGGAGTTTGTTTTGAATATGAAAGCAATGCCCTCGATGAGACTTCTCGCGATGGCAGGGGATGCGGCCAGACGAAACAACATTGCGATCTACAACTGTTCTTACATGCCGGTTGACACTCTGGATGCGTTTGTTGAAGCATTGATTATTTCCATGAACGGCTGTGGGGTGGGGTTCAGTGTTGAACGCAGGTACGTGAACAAACTTCCGGTAATTCAACCTCAGACTGGATTCAAATACGATACCTTCACCATTCAGGATTCATCAGAAGGATGGGCTTCTGCCCTGCGTTTTGGATTGGAAACATGGTTTTCCGGACGGGATGTGGATTTCGACTATTCAAAAATTCGCCCCGCCGGTGCTGTCTTGAAAACCAAAGGCGGTCGTGCCAGCGGCCCCGAACCTTTGAAGTTCATGCTTGACTTCGCTCGCAACCTGATCCTCTCACGGCAGGGTGGCAAGCTCTCCCCTGTAGATGCATTAGATTTGATGTGTGTTGTGGGAAACGCCGCAGTTCAGGGCGGCACCCGGCGAACAGCGATGATTGCTCTTGGTGACTTCGATGACCAGGAACTCCGTAAGGCCAAGACCGGGGATTTTGAAACCGAACACTGGTACCGCTGGAACGCCAACATCTCGCTGGTATGGCCCGACCGAAAACTGACCTACGATGAAGTCGCCCAGTTTATGCGGGATATGGATGCCAGCCAGCGTGGAGAACCGGGTATTTTCAACCGCCGCGCGGCGAATTTGAACAAGCCAGAACGCCGCCAGTACGCCCAGTTCGGCACAAATCCCTGCGGCGAAATTTTGTTGCGTGAAAACCAGTTCTGTAACCTTTCGATTGCCGTTGCTCGAGCTGACGATACGCTGGAAAGCCTGATGGAGAAGATCGAAGTCGCCACCATCATCGGCACCATTCAGAGCATGGCAACGCACTTCCCGGGACTGCGCCCGGAGTGGAAGAAGAACTGCGAAGAGGAGCGTCTGCTCGGGGTTGATCTGACCGGCCAACTCGACTGCCGCGTAGCGCAAGACCCGTTCGTGATGACAAAACTTCGAGAACATGCGGTTGCCACCAACAAGAAGTATGCTGAAATCCTGGGCATCAATCAGGCCGCGGCGGTGACGACCGTGAAGCCTGGCGGTAATTCATCCGTCTTGTTGAACGTTTCGTCTGGTATCCATCCCAGATGGGCGAAGTATTACATTCGCCGGGTACGGATCAGCGACTCCAGCCCCTTGAAGAAGGTTCTCAACGATGCGGGCGTTCCAATGACCCCCGAAAACGGACAGACGCGTGAAAACGCCACTACATGGGTGGTCGCGTTTCCGATGAAATCACCGGAAGGATCAATCACAAGGAATGACCTGTCTGCTCTTGCACAATGCGAATACTGGCTGAGGAACAAAATGTTCTGGACGGAACACAACCCGTCTGTGACCATCACCTATAAACCGCACGAGCTGGAGAACATCATCGATTGGGTGTACCGCAACCAGGATTACATCGGCGGGCTGACCTTCCTGCCGCACAGCGACGCCAAGTTCGACCAGATGCCTCAGGAGGAGATCGGCCAGGAGGAGTACGAAAAATTGGTGCGCCAATTCCCTGAAATCGACTTCTCCAGACTGTATATCTACGATGGCAAAGAGGACAATACGACAGCCGCACAGGAGCTGGCCTGTGTCTCCGGTGCGTGTGAGCTGGCAATCTGAAAATCGCTCAGAAACAGAAAATCAAAAAGCTCTCTCCAAAAGAGAGCTTTTTGATTCCTATCTAATGAGTGGAATTGTGTTGTAGGGAGGAAGATCGTCAACATCTTACATACTTTTCTTAGGAGAAACTATGGCAGTACTAATTTTATTAATTTGCGGAGCAATCATTGTCCACGAATTAGGGCATTTTTTGATGGCAAAAATGGCAGGACTAGAGATTGAGGAAGTTGGCATATTTCTGCCACCGCGTGTAAAAACCCTGTTTGTTTGGAAAGGTACTCAGTTCACACTAAACCTGATACCTCTCGGTGGTTTTATGAAACCCCGGGTAGATGATGATGGGGTAAGTGAAATCTATAAAGCACCCCCTTTGCCCAGACTGGTGGTTCTGTCGGGCGGGATATTGATGAATTTATTGGCGGCTTTATTGGCGTTCACCCTGTATTTCTCTCAGTGGGGGATGCCCGATAGAAGCAGTGTCATCTTTTCCAATGTGATAGAAGGATCGCCTGCTCATAGGGCTGGAATTCAGCCATTTGACAAAGTTGTGCTGGTTAACGGCACTCGCGTAGAAACCCCACAGGAACTGATTGATATATTTGGAGATCACAGGGATCAAGAAGTTTTATTGACACTAGATCACGATGGACAGATAAAGGAGATAGCGGTTATCCCCGAATGGAACGATGCGTTGAAGCGCGCAACCATAGGGGCAATGATTGTGAATCCTGCTGTGAAAGTCAATGCTTATCAATCTTTTCTCTATGCGGTGCAAACGACAGCCGATGCCTTTATCTCCGTAATCAAGATACCTTTTCAGCCGTTGATAGCACGGATCACCGGGCAAGAAGGCGGCAGTACCGGTCGTCTGGCCGGAATTCAAGAAATGTATGCGGCCTACGATCAAGTGGTGAAAACCCCAACGATGCCTTTGATCGTAGCCACCCTGTACTTTTCCGCTTTGATCAATATTTCGCTTGCCGGATTTAATGTTCTTCCTTTTCCCGCATTGGATGGCGGCCACATCATGATGACACTACCAGAGTTTTTCAGGATAAAAATCCCCAGAGAAGCTATTAGCGTCGCCAATGGTGTTGGGTTTATCGCGCTACTTCTTCTCGGTTTGGTGATCAATCTGCGAGGACTTGTGGACAGCGTGCGAAGCGTTTTCGGCTTCTGATATTCCCTGATTGGCAAATTCGCTCAGTAATTTTTAGCCCCTCGTCTTCTTGGTAGGAAATGACAGGAAGCGAGGGGCTAAGAGATGAGCTGTAAGAACAAGACAAAACATCTGCGTAATCGGATGGGAGAGCACGCGGCATCGTATCGCCCCGCGCTCTCCAGCTACAACAAGCCAAAACAGTACGATCAGCATCGCCGAAGTGATTATTACCTGTTCCACAAAAACTTAGGTATCCCCAGATCGGTTGAAAGCCGGTTGCCAAAAAATAATAAGATTTATCTGGACTACACTCGCCACGCTCTACAGGCCGCCGTGACAGATCGTTACGGGATTATCGAAAAACTTCCCTCCTGTATAGACATGTATAAAGCGAAAGTAATTGAGGTTGAGGTTGAAAAGCGTTCAAAAAAAATCTCCAAGATCGTTTTCCGCATCCCTTACGATGGGTTGGGGGGCGAATATGATCTTGTACTCGCGGTTTCTATGAACAGCTTATTTGACGGGCGAGTCAGAACCGTCTGGCTGAACAAACGGACGGACGATCATTCCACGTTAGTAGAAGATCGTTATGATCTGCCCAGTGTATATGTCTCTTAGCCGTTTGATGAATTGATTTTTGTAAATTTGCCGGTCTTTACATCTTATAGGCAAGTTATGACGTTGAAAGGGTTTCTTGACTATGGTTAGCGATCTTCTTCCCACTATTGTCGTTGGATCTATTATTGTTATCCTTATTGCCTTATTTTTGGAACATTTCCTCAAATCGTTCAAAGCTGTTGCAGTTGTACTGCTGGTAGGCTTGGTCTTGATCGTCATCTTCTATCCGACGTTTCTCTCCACGCCCATCGAAAGTATCGGTGATTTTTTGGAACAAGGTTGGGACGGAGTAGTGGATTTGTGGAATAACTCGGTCTTTGGTTTTCTGAAAGACCTGTGGAATGAGATCGTGGAGTTCTTTTCTTTCTGATCTTATCAGGAACCATTAAACATTAAAGCCCGATCACTTTGTTTCTGATCGGGCTTTAATGTTCTGGGGTAGGGGAGGGATCCCTGATTTACTTTTCAGCTATCTGTGATTTGAAATCAGCGATCCATTTCTGAACAGTCGTGATGGCTTCATCAAGGGTATAAATTTCTCCCTGCAATTGTTTAGAACGGATCAACCTGTCAATCTCTCCCAATTTAGCAGGTTCAACCACGATACCATCAGTTCCACGATTATTTTTAGAAGGCTTCTTCTGAATATGTACACCTTCCTCATTGAGGATCGCCTCAATTTCGTTGCCACGCAGGATTTTCGGCGGAACCTGATAATTGTAGTGCTTCAGAATATCGAGAGCCGATTTCTTCGGTGCCGGTCTGCCTAAGAGCTGGCGGGCGGCGATAATCTCCTCCCATGTAAACCGGTCTGGGCGCTGGCTGTCAGGAAGCATATAAAGCACATTGCTTTTATCTAAGATGGGGGCGTTCAAAATTTCATCGAATTCTGCGTATAGCCGATTGTAGGCTTTGTAATCCTCATGAATTTTCGAATGACCGTCTCGTTTTCGGTTGTCATTCGCTTTAAATCCTTCCGGTAGTTCCATGTAGGTGATTGTCTTGAAGTTATGAGAGAAGGAACTGACCGGTTCTCCATTTAATATCACTGCCCCATTCCAGATCGCGCGCCGGTATGGATATTTTTCGCTATTGGATACCGGGTGAGGCTTTCCATCCTGACGCAGGCTTTCCAGATAATCATCGAGTTTACGTGCATTTTCAATTACCCGGGTAGGGTTTTCTACCTGTATCCACTTTGATGCAATCAGGAAATCGAAAGCGTCCTGAAACCGCCTTCCAGATGTTAGCATCTTGATGGCTTCTGAAACAATGCGCGATTTATCCAGGTACGGTTGCCTGTCAACGTATTCCATAGCCAGGTCATAAATACCACGATCAATCTTGAAACCAAATTTTGCCGCCTGACGCGCCGCTCGCCAGAAGCGGAGTTCATCCTGCGGGAAAGTTGTTTTACTCACATAACGAACAATCTTATTGCGAATATCCTCTTTCCCGCCGTAAGGATCGTGTAAACGCCCATCCAGCAACGAAATACCCATAGCGTTCATGGTAGTATCCCGCCGTTCAGCGGCTTCGGAGATGGATATATTGTGATCTTCTTGCACATCATAGTCATGTCTGTCGCCAATGTTTTTCAGTGTTTTTGCGTTGCAGACAGGACAGATATGAGCGCACCGCATATCACCTGGCACATCGGGGTAGGGGATTTTGCTGTCACAGGTGGAACAATGCATCATTGCGACATAGCGTTCTCTGCGGGGAGAGGAAAGGTCGAAGCAGTCATCCTCTCCGTTACCGAACCAGAGTTTAGCAACCACAAAAGACTGCTGGTGAACAGTTACGCGCCCGACCTTTTTGGCGGTTTCCACCACTTTATCAAAGGGGACTCCATAAATTTCGATGTCCACGTCCTTGTTGTCGACTTCGGCTGGTGATTTACCTGTTAGAAATGCATAGTAAAGATCGCGCCCTACGCCGCCGACGGCCAGAACTTCGCGAGGGTTTAGCTTTTTGATTTCATCCAGAAACCGGAACAGCAAAGGATGAACGCGGGTGTGAAAGAACTCTAAAATAAAGGCCCGCAGAGCGACTTCATCGTTGTTTTTATATACAAGCGTTCCTGATTGAATATCGAAGTTAATGTGATAACGACATGCCACAACAGTACCTCGAAGAATAAGCTGTTCACAAGACGAGCAAAGGCGGTTAAGCGGCATAAATATGATAGGAAGCGGAAATGGGAATCAAAATACCGGCATTTGTCTGCCGGTCTTAACATCGAAAAGATGAATAATAATTGTAATAAAAGATCAGATAAAAACAGAATATTAGGGCTTTTGGGGGCAAAAAAGATTAATGTTTGATTAAAAAAAATGCCCTTTTGATGCTTGATTCTTGCAGAAAATGGGCGAAAATTCAGCTTTCTGGCTGAAATAGGGGATTCAAACAGCTAAAATGCTTAAGAATCATCATAGATTCTATTGTTAAAGTTAACAATAGAATCTTTCAATTGGATAAATCCAATATTGATTCGTTTTTTGACAGCTAAGGAATGGGGATATTAAATGCTGAATTAATTCAGGTAATAACGATTCAGCGTCCTGCAGGAATCCTAAAAATAATACCATATCTATTAAATCTTTGTTTTGGTGAAGTATTACCTGTGTCCTGATTATTATTGTTCTATTGAATTTCGCCAGTTGTTTTTATCCCCTAAGTTGATAATTGTGATACAATCTACCTGATAAGATAAGCCACCAGCTTTCATCGAAAAAGTGGGGTAAAAATGGAATTATCTCCCATTGGAATAATAGTAATTCTTATCGTTGTTGCAGTCATAGGATTTGGCGGGGTTTACCTCGTGACGGAAATTCCCCTTCGAATAATACGCATGATGAACAAAGAAGAAGAAAAATATCGCCGCCAATTGAAGCAGAAAGAACTCAGGCAAAAAAAGATTATGGAAGAAGGCACCGAGGCTGAAAAACAGCAGTTGATATACGAGGAGGGAGTTGCAGGAAATCAAACAATCACAGAGTTCCTTAAGGGCGCTTTTTTTCATAGATTGGTTTTTTAAGTGAGGTAAGAAAGGGCGGTTTTGGTGAACAGCGATAAACTTTCTGTTTAGTAATAAAAAAAAGCCCTTCCATAGGGCTTTTTTGATTCAAGAAGGGTTTTGAGTTGTGAGCGGAGCAGGTTTTTCAATCAACGAACAAACATACCGGCTTTCTTGAATACAATTCTCCCGTTTCTCAATTTGGCTACCAGACAACCGTTTTCTGGAAGTAATGAACGGAAAGTGGGGTGGTTAGCTGGGATGTTCGCGAACTGTATTTCATATGTGGCTGATTTCTCATCCCATTGCATTTTTACGAGATTGCATGAAGAAAAATGTTTCCGAAGCGCATTCCAAAATTCGAAGGCTTGCTCAGGTTTGACGAGAGGCCGGATGCTAATAGTATTGACTAATCGTTCTGTCTTCTCAAGCGCACAACCTTTGATAAACGATGGGGCAGAAATCAACATTGATGCTCTCCGGGGAAATAAAATTATTATTTATATTCGGGGGACATCTGAATTATAAGTACAATTAATATATTCGTCAATATTATTATCTCCTGCCGTATTGAAATAATCAATAGCGTAAAAAATTAAAGAGAAAATACTGCCAACCGAAAACTGCCGTTCGTTGCAAAGCTTGCCGTCCCTATACAGCCTGATGATCCCGCTTTTATAGAAAGTCTTATGCCTGTCGATTACGGCATGAACAGCAACGGAAACATTTTTCTTTTTTGCCTCAACACCGATGATCTCAAGCAGTAGGTTCTGGTCATCTGAAACTTCAAGATGTAGCTCACCTTCATTGATATAGCGGTCAACTGGAATGTTTACGTTGAGCTGTAATTTGTCGGTAAACAGGTCAACGCAGTAGGAGCTTTTTTCACAGTCATCTACCAGAACGGGGTAATTAAATAGTAGATCGTTGGTAGAGTTTTCTGTAACCTGTCCAGCCAGCCCTGCTAGCAACAGATAGCCGATCTCGTCCGACTTCTCCAAAGGAAGTACATAGGTAAAGTTTTTTCCATTCACAAGATAGCCATAGAATTCTCTATCTTGCAGGAATGACCCGATTACAGCTCCATCCATCGCTGAAATCGGGCCGCAGTCCTGATCTAAATTCAAGACAAATTTCCGCAGCAGATACAGATCGGTAGATAGCTGGCTAAACGTGCGCGAGGATTTCTTGATAACCCGAAGGATTTCCATCGTGCGGTGCGAAAAATACAGAAGCAGTCCTATGGAGAAAGCCTGATATAGTGCCTGCGCATGAATCGCCTTACGATACTCACCAGCGCCCCATACGAACTTGTTGTCCACGTAGGTCAACAGCGGAGAGAAGGAAAAGAATTGTTCTCGGTTGTTGGGCGGGAAAAGAAGAATCGGGTTGTGGTTCAGGATAAATTGATGAAGAAATTCTTTCAGTTTTTCCTTATCAAAAATATTCTCATCAAAATTCCGGTCAACTAATTTGTTGATGGTGTTTTTTGTTATGTTCTTTTCCTGGTCAATCAGATAAAAAGCAGTACCTAAAATCAGATAAGCAGTATTATCTGACCATTCTGGTGCCTGCATACGTAGCCAGGATGAAAAATCTGTGATGATGGAATTGTCCGATAGGGTAGGGTAGGAGAGAAGTGTTACCAGCTCTTGTTCAACGTTGAGAAAATTGGGGATGTGTAAGGGTTCTGTGCTTACCTTGGCTTTCGTTCGCATGGTCGCCTCTTGTTGCAGTCGTGATTTAAGGTTTATCTGAAAATCAGATGAATCCATTGATCGTTAAACGAAAATCACCGCCTGAATTACCAGGCGGTGATTTTATGATGGGCGTTTCAGGTCGGTTTCTAACGTTCTCCGACAATTGTTCCTTCAACATTCCAGAAAACAATCACCTTATCGCTTTTTTCGCCGTACTCGTTTGTGTACTGTGCGATGGCTGTCCACCGGCCAATCGCGTCAGAAGCCTTGTTTCGATCTGTGCCGCGCAGTGATTTTCCAAGTGTTGTGCCAAAGCAGGACAGTTTCGTGTTCACGATGCACCCGCTGTAATTGTGCGGCTTTTCCAGCTCCTTAGCGGATTCTGCGTTCATCTTGAAGGTTGCACTTGTGCCGTTGATTTCGAATAAACCGCTGTCTGCTTTGATCTCATATTTGTTGAACAATCCCTTTTTGTCTGGATTGTCATGTTCCCCGTCAGGATCATAACCATAGGGAGAATACAGCCAGATCGTCAGATAACCACCGTAGAAGTTCTCAATTGCTACTTCAAATTCCGGCAGTTTCGTATTAGGGTCTAAATCGCGCGAATTCCAGAAGTAGACGATTTCGGCGGGCGGGGTTTTGAGCGAAAGATCAGGTTCATCAAGACATGTAAGCCTTCTGGGTGAATTATCCAGCCTGAATCTGCCATTTCTACCCACTGCGTAGACATACACATCCTTAGAAACGCCGGGTTCCATGACTCCTGACAGGTCAATATTGAAAGCTGAATTACTACCGTTCGTAGCCCCTGACGCAACCACTCTGCCGTCGATTTCAACCTCAACCGGAATACTATCATTGGGGCGGTCGGCGCGCTGTGCCCACCCGGTTGCACGGCACTCCTGTATTCTTACTGTACCGCTTGCACCGGTATGTTCACCCCGGTCTGGTGGCAAACAGGTGAATTCCTGCCAGTTCGAAATGTATCCGGGGTAAGGATAGGTGTCGCCAGATCGAACGCCCTGTAGCGCATAACGATAGCGGACGGCAGGTTCAACGGCGAGGGTGAATGAAGTGCCATTAGGTTCAAACCAAAGATCGCCGCCTGCCATATTCGCCCAGTCGAAGGGGAATTTATCAACACGCAAGATGTATCGTTCTGCTCCTGCCAGCATGTTCCAGGTGATTGTTACCTGATTTCCTGATGGATTACAGGTTGCGGTTGACTGCGGGGCAGGGAGGGGCGGTACTGGCGTGGCAGTGGGGTTGTTTTGACGCGGTCTGCGTGTCGGAGTTGGATTGTTATTGCCTGCCGCCATGCAGGAAACCTGTTTTGCGGGTAACGGGATACTTTTGCAGGGAGGATCAGAATAATAATCGCAGTCCACCATTCCCTTTTTAGTCGCCCAGCAGTTTGGACAGTCAAACCAGCGTTTCTGTTCCAATTCTGCACACACGACACCTTCGGGCAGGGTGCGTCTATAGATACATCTCCAAACCACCGGCAGTTCTATTTGTGTTACACAGCTTTGAAATAAGCTGGCGGCCTCAGCATCTTCTATTCCAAAGAACTGCTGTCCAGCAGTACCCAACAAGCCTGATGCGGCGGCGAGACTGCCTAAGATCAGGCCGATGATAAATAACCCTGCAAATTTCCCAAGCTTAACTGTTTTTTGATTCACAGTGTCATACCTCCGAGATACGACTAATAATTACTATTAAGACGATTTTCGAAAGAAAATCCAATTAAATATTGAATATTGACAGAAATATTCGCTGTGGTAAAATATGGATGGAATAAATAAATATTCTAATTATTAATTTGGAACTTTAAAAAAGAACGACACCCCGAAAAGGGTGCCGCTCATAGCGAAAACCTGAGGCGAACCTATACTACATTGTATAATTAAAACCAATCAACAGCCACTCTTCAGGAACGGTATCTAATTTCCATTCTGCTAAATCCAATAAAACGCCAGGGTATTCACTGTCCATCCACGCCGCCAGTTCACACGGACGGGAGTAAGGGAACTCGTAAAATGGGTCAGCCATCCAGGATGCACAACTACCCCAGTCGAAACCACCTGTCCTCTTTGCGGCCCCGATATAGCTGAACAAAATCACCAGTTCTCCTTTGGACAGGTCTCTCTTAGCACGTTCGAGACGTTCCTCCCTTTCGATTGAAACTTCAAACCAGGAAGGTGGAACCTCTGCCGCAAAGTAGTATTTGCCGTCCTCAAGAGGATACCCAATGACGAAAGGCACCTCAATTAAATCATCGCCGTCGCCATTCAAATACCAAACCCACAGGATATCCAAAGGCAGTTTCTCGCCAGATGGAAGCTCCACCTCTCGGACTTCAAACCGCCCAGTAGAATAAGCCTCGATATGATATGCAGGTTCACCTCCAGTGAAATCGAGAGGTGACATCGCATTCCGAATACTCTGAATAAAGTCTATATACTCGGCCTTTTCATCCTCACTCAAAGGAACAGTGGTCGAAACAGGTTCAGTTAGAGCTGGTTCAGTTTCTGCAGGCTCAATCTCATCCTCGGGTGCAGGATAGGGCAGGCTCATCATAGCCGTAGCAGTCAGCTTAGGCCGTGATGTTTTCTTCACACTTTGTGTTTTTCTAGGCACAGCGACAACAGCGACACTCTCAGGAGTGGCGGTCGCCGTACTCGTCAAAGATGGCAGAGAAGGGGACGTAGCTACGGCCCGTCCTCTGCCTCGAAGCGAAAACACCACCCCCAATGTAATAATCAGGGCCAAAAAAATAAATAAGATAAATAATATGCGCTTATTTGCAAAACGATATGCGAATCGTTCTGCGAACGCTTTAATAGCGGTCACGGTTCACCTCAATATATAAAATGTCCTATAAATATTATAACAAATATATAAAAAATTGTCAATTATCGTCAACGTTATTATTGATATTTCAGCATTTTTGGCTGAAAATGATATAATTAATTACGATTAAATATTTTTTATTTAATAGACGAGAATCCCTTTATGCTACGAAGAATTGAATTAATTTGGGAATTTCCTCTCTCCGAGAGACATGAAGATTTGAGAGACCGATTTTTCAAATCGGGGTTGTGTGGTCTTACGACCGAGGAAATAGTCGATGCATGGGAAGGGCTTCCCGCCCCAAAACAGCGGATTCCCGAGAACTGCCGCTTTTATTTTACTGAGGCAGGGTGGGAGATGTTTGGACGTGCGGTAGTAGCCGCCTGCCAGCTCTCGGAAAAGAAATACAATATTCGTTACCGGGTGGTTTGCATTAAGGAAAACGATGTTGATGTTGTCTACCGCGATGAATGGCAGGTAGCAGGACAGCCAAAGCGCAAATGGAGAAAAGATAAAGTTAGAAGGAAGCGGTATTATTGATGATCTCAAAATGGCAGGTAAACACTGCCATTTTTTATTCTATAGGAATATTGAAAAATTGGCCTCAATCTCGTCAAGCTAATAGGGATAGAAGGTATACCAGATGGAAAGAGACTTGACGAGCTTCTATGGCCTGAAAGAATTAACTGCTCCCCTCATTAAGACTTATTATGGGGGTGAGACTATCCATCTTGTCAGATATCAGGGGAGAAAATATACCTACGATTGGGATATTACAGTTTGCAACAATTTATTTGTCACCTGGGCGGGTAAAAAGGTTGATAAACTGCGTGACTGGTTAAAAATCTGTCCACGTTGCTTTAACCCCCAAATAACACATTCAGAACTCGAAGAGTTGATGAACAGCAGTCCAGATCAGGAAGAACTATTGCGCGACCGTCTTAGAAATGCCAACGCCAGAAACAATGATGCTCTTCATGAGTTGAGAATGCAATCTCTACATCCCCTGGAAAATGAAAAAAAGGGGTTGACCGGGGCACTCAAAGATCGATTCAAAAAGAAGCCCAATTAGCTGGGCTTCTTTTTGAATCGCGGTGTTTATTAGACGGATAGCTGACCCCCAGCGTGTTTTTCCATGTAGCCTTCCGCGGGAGCTGGGAAACTCACCAGTCGTATACGCTGGTTTTCCATTTGCTTACTCAATCCGTTCTGGGTGTAATAGTAAACTGTTCCACTCAAAACCCATTCGCCGCGTTTTTTTGCATAACCGTCGATGCCGATGACCACAAATTCAAATGGGGCATTGAATTTTTTAGCGGAAGCAATATCCGTCACACTCGGGCCAAAATTGACCGGATGTGTATGTGCCGGGTGCTGGCCTTCTTCGATGCGCAGTACGCCGCTTATGACTGCTTTACTGGGTTCTCCTTCACCTAATACGTAGAAAGATGAAGATGGGGCATTGAATATGCCCCATAGTTCATTTTTGAACGGCTTAATGCGCTTTCTTGATGTAAAGAGTTTGCGTAGCCACGTCCACATAGAAATTAACCTTGGTTACAGCGTTTAGGGCATTGTAAATACGCTTGAGCAGAGATTCAAAAGGAATAGGTTTGTAACTCCAGCCTTGATGAAGAGCTTTTACAATCATCAAAGGCACACCTGGATAACGGGCCTCGAATTCGCTGAAGCGGTAGTCGTTACGTGCTTTGTCTGTAACAATCAGGGTGCGTACAGAATGGTAGTTCTCTGGCAGACTGGTCGGTATCTTCCCTCCTAACAACTCTGGAACAGCATTCAAGTAGGATGGATGGAGTTCGTTACCTTCCAGGTCGGAAAAGAGAACTATCAGTGGGTCTTCATCCTGACTGGCAAGGGCATAAGCGACATCCATCGCGGGGAACAGCGGGGTATTTCCAGACGGGTGCAGATTTACATGGTGTTGTGTCTGGTTGTGAGATACCGTTACTTGTGAGTCCCCGAATGTAATAAGGGTGAACGGTTTCTGGGACTGTAAAGCATACTGCAGGTTTTTGTAGTGTTCAATTGCCCACTCCATAGATGATGACGTGTCTACGACCATGTAGAGCTTCCCGACTTTCATCAACGGCTCGAGTAAATCAAGGGAAGCCCGTTCTTCCGCCAGCACCTCTGCGGCTTTCACGCGGCGGTCTTTCGAGATGCGGCTGGTGTCCACTTCTTTCGCTAATTCACTCACCACCCCCATCGCACGGAATTTGGCAAAGGACGAGACGCGCGCTTCGTTCCCCATGCGGTTCCACACAAGGCGAGCAAGAGTGGTTTCTTTCGGGAACTGCAGTGAAAGCAGTTTGCCGTGTAATCGAAAATCGGTGCGAACGGCCAGATAATTAACCGCTTTCTGGTAAACGTCCAGGACTCCCAACTGGGTATTGCCATCCCATTCAAAATCCGATTCGCTTCCGAGTACGCTATTTTTTGCGTTTTTCAACCACCCGAGCAGAAGTTCTGCATATGGAAACGCAATCCGACGCCAGATTTCAGCCGCGCATGAAGCGTCTTGGCTGAGTTCTTCCCTCATTCTCCGCACATTTTCGAGTTTATGAGCGAAATTAACGGGCTTATTTTCCCGATTGGCGAGGAAGCTGTAGGCCACCTCCATATTTTGTAAAGCGTTATTTACGAAATCAACATCGAGTTCACAGGTTTTTTCAGCGATTTCACCGCTGTTTTCGCCATCGTACACTTTATCTACAAGGCGGTTGCCGAGTTCAGCGGTTTTTAAATACAGCGAATTTAATAAATCCAGCTCCCGAACATCCACATTCAGAGCTTCCATCAGTGGACGCAACATTTTGCGGTCTTTAGGCGATGATGTAGCATAAAGATGTTTGGCAAAATCCAGCCCTTCTTGACCTTTAAACAGCTCGACAAGCCACCCTGGTTTGGCGTATTCCACCAGTCGGCGTAAAAAGCTCGGATTTGAAAATAGAGCACGCAGAAGCACCCAGTTTTCAACAGGCACGCCAGCCGCTTGAAGGGCTTCAGCATATTCCAGACCTGCCGCCGCCGCATGGAGCTGGTGTTCCAGCCCGTCCAGCGCCACTTCGCTGTCAATGGTTACGCCCAGAGGCGTCGTCGTTCTCCCCTTTTGAACAGTCAAAAAGTGAATAGGGTGCAGTCCATACTTCTTTACATCGGACTGCGCCTGGAGAAAATCGTGATGAGCGATATCAAGGTCTGCCAGTGCAACCTCCCCACTCTCGCTGGTATTCATCCCTTTGGTCAGGGCAGTTGAGACGTACCATGTGTTTGTGGGGGCATGGTAGACAACGGCAATGTCAGAGGCACGAATAGATGAAAGAGAGCCGAAGTCATTCATCCGAATAACGGTGTGAATTGACTGCTCTCCATTCCCGACAGGAATCATCGTATCAACATCGGAAAAATCGCGGCTTTCGATTCGGGCGTTAATAAAATTAATAACAGCCTGAAGCACCATTTCATCGTTGGGCTGGGTAATAGCGTCTGTCATATTCGCAACCTCCTTAAAAATAAAAAAAAAACGGAACTTTTTATTATAATTAATATTTTCAATAAAGTCAAATTAATTTAGTTAAATATTTATTGTACAAATTCGGATAAATACAGGCTGAGGAAGTCGGATTTTTTCTCCGCAACAATTTCTGCAATAATTTCGGCAGCTCTTTCTCCCGCTTTCATGGCGGCAATACCAAGCTGTTCGGGGCAGTCCGGGTCGTTTCGATTACCAGCCTGGCGGTTGAATTTTCCATACTGAATCGTGAACGCTGGACGGTCGAAAAGCAGTCCGGTGTGAACGTGAAGACCGGTAAGATTTTGCAGGTGGTACTGGTCAGAACTTTCAACCAGAAGGTCGGTTGGCCGCAGAGCAAATTCCATTTCTTTGCAGGTGACAAATTTTGGTACGGCCACCACCATTCCATCGGGGGTCAATAACGGGATGCTGGCGTTTGAAACCAGACGCAGGCCCAATTGGGCGGCAAAGGAATAACCAGCCGCGGCTACCTTATAAACGCCCTCGCCCCATCCTCCCGTTCGATACGATGGGTTGCGCCGCTCAACACGATCTCCATCTACCAGAATATAGGAGTACTTGCGAGCTTGTTCCGCTGATAGATATGTAACCAGATGAAGCAGGGCCTGGTTGCCGACCTCACCAACCCCGAGAAATACTACTCGCTTGAAACTCATGGTGAAATGACCCCGTGAATATCGTCATCCATACTGACATCATCCCATTTCTCACGTACTGCCTTTAGCATGAAGGCGTGCATAGCCCGGTCATTTCCGCTAACACAGTATCCAGCTTCAATCACGTTTCCTTCCTGGGAGACAATGCTTGTGATCGCTTGAGAATCATAAATCCAGCGCACTACATAATTACCATCTTCATCTACTTCAACTAATTCCCCGTTCAAATCCTCCAGCAGGGTATAGATATTGAAAGTCCCCTGCTGTTTTGACGCGCGCGAAGTGGCAAATTTATCTCCAGCCGGGAAAGCCACTCCGATTGGATAAAGCCTGCGCTTCAATACAGGCTGGATTTTTCCATTAAGCGTGCGGCATTCCTCTGGATTTAGATATTCGCCGGAGGGCAAATAAAAAAAAGGCTTCGACAGATCAATTCCGAATGGGTTATAGATTATTTCTCCCGATGCCGCAATCCCATAAATCCCTTCCAGCCTGACCATGCCGCTGAAAAGTTGAGTGGGGGAGTATGAGAACTCGGAAAACGGAAGCGGAACGTCTCTATAAAACCATCCGAACAAAACATCCCGGCGGATAATATGCTTGGTTTGAATAATCAGAGGGGCTTTGAGAGTCAGCATTATTATTTTATTTTTATTATTATTTTGTATAATAATTATACTGTGATTATTATTTAGACTCAAATATACAATAAAACGCGATATTTCTTTGTTTGTCGTCTTTTTATAAATTGGAGTGAAAGGACGCTAAAAACATGGTCTGTCAACGAGTAAAGGATCGCCTCTATAAAATGGCAGATATTCCGAGCAGTCAGATTCCAAAAATCCGACGGCCAAATCCGATCCTTTCCTTTTTGTTAGGGGGGGTGTTTACACCGGACTACCGGTTCGCTGTGGAAGATTACAAGTGTCAGGTTGACACTGCAAAAAAGCGGAAAGAACTGGCTAAACATCCGATGTGGCAGGCCGTGTCTGGGCAAATACTGAATGCCGCCAACCAGCAGGAGGCCGTTGCAATTGCAAAGGATGCACTCTTGAACGTATCCCCTAACGAAAGGGTTGAAACATTTCTGTCCTTGTTGATGTATTCGAGCGATAAAGTCGCCGATGTATGGATGGAAGTGTGGCAAGAAGAGGGGGATGGGGCGGTTTTTTCCGATGTAAGGTCGTTTGGGCCGGATTACAACAAAAAGATCAACGATATTTTAGATCGGGATTACAACAACATTTATTCTGAAAAACAGAAAGGGCGCATTTTGTATTCCGCGCTACTGAAAGTTTTCAGAACGCATTATCCCATAGAAGGTAATCCCCGCAATATCGCCATTCAAAAACAAGTCAATGAAATGTCTCGAGCTGTCTTTGATTTTGCCGCCCGCTATCCAAATACGAATCTATCACTGCTTACGATTGATTTCCTCAATCATTTCTATGAACATGGCGGGGACCAAAAGGGATTTTTGTTGAAATTCAATTATGTCAGGGATAAAATCTCCTTTATTTTAGTGCGTAATTCTAAAAAATTGAGCAGGGAAGCGAAGGAAATTGCCGATAAATACGTCTATAAATTAATGGGTTATCACTTGATATAATAAAAATATAAAAAATGTAATTAAAGGTATTTTGATGGGAGATACGGTACAGATCATACCAAATGATGTGAACGCAAATATGAGAGATATTCTCGATCAGGAACTGCGCACCGCAACCAGCGCCGCTTTATCTGTTGCTTTTATAACGGAGTCAGGGCTGAATACGATCCTGGAAAATCTAGAAGGCATATCTTATCGCGGCGGGGAAGTCAGGGTGTTGACCGGCCTATATCAGGCGATCACAGACAGCAATTCCCTCCGCCGGATGAATGATGCTCAGGGCAAATATGGCGATAAGTTTCTGGCAAGAATATCTCTTGAACAGCAGTTTCACCAGAAGCTGTATGTTATTCGTAGCAAGCCCCTTGACCGTACCACGATTATCATCGGCTCGTCAAATCTGACCGCAGGCGGGCTAAAAAGCGGCGGGGAACTGAACATAATGATAAAAACCCGTATAGGTTCAGCGCTAGCCAGAAAAATCGATTCAATTTTTGGCGAGGAGTGGGCGCGCGGAGTAAAGCTGTCGGATGATTTGATTTCAAACTACGATCAATGGTACAAAGACCTGCGAAAGTACGCTTTGAAGATGCCAGGTGATAAGGAGATCGGAAACAATCCGATTTTGGATAGGATACTGGGGGTGGCTTCGTTTCACAGGGATTGCGAAGGTATACACTACGCCAGCCAGCACCAGAAAAGTGCAGGCAGACGTAGATCATGGAGACGAAAAAAACAAATGTAAAGGTGAGGGTAGAAAATGATGCAAGATTTACCGTGGGTTCAGACATGTTTTCCGTTCTATCCCGAAAATACCATATCGTTCGGGAGAACCGGGTGTGTACGGTAGAGGAGTTGGCGAAGTCAGGTATCACGCTTCAATTTCAGGGTGAATTGGATCATAACATTGCTGTTCACCTGAGCTGTGGAATTATTGGGGTTCAGCAGGATCAGAAGTTTATGTTTTTCGATGAAAACGGCACGCCGATCCCGTTTGAACATGTGTCGTTCGAAAAAAACAACGAAGCAGTCAACGTATTGACTGCATATTTTCAGAAGATTGGAAATAATACAACCATGAAAAACCGTGATTAATCGGTGGGCAATCAACCGGGGGAGGGATATATTCAAAAAAGGCAGTTTCAGGACTGCCTTTTTTGAATTCTTGGATCAAAATCACTCATTTGACCGTGGTGCTTCATTCCTCATCCAGGAGATCAAATTCATCCAGATCAAGTGTATATTTGTTTCCGGAAGTATCCTGCATTGCCCGGCGGTAGGATGCAACAGTAGCACGGTATCTTCTTCCGTCAGCCGTTACGATAGGTACAAATTCATTTCCATCATATGTGTGCGCATCCTGTGCCGAACGGAATGTAATGTTTGTAACCAGGGTGGGGTCATTTCTGAGGCGGCGGCAGTATGCAGAGTTGGGATAGTCGTTGGGGTCGACCAGTTCGCAATTACTGAGCAGGTTATGACCGGATTGGGGATTGTACGATTCTTTTTTTACAAGGTAAGATTTTCCGTCTGCTGTTTTTACCTCAATAACCCCCTCAATTCCGGTATACCAGCTCCCAAGAGCGGCGGTAATCAAATCGGGATTATTCTCCTGCCGCATCATATCATCAAGCTGGCGGGCGCGGAATATGCGGGCCGCTTCGCTGTCCGGTTCTTGACCGATTTCTTCCAGATAGTCCAGATGATAGGTGGAGAGAATTTTTAGCAGTTCTTTGCGCTTTCTGGCAAAAAAGCTTTCTTCGGTTTCCCCCCGCAGTTTTTTGAACATGGCTGTCCAGAGGTGAGGGTTTTCCCAGGCCATAATTGCGAAGGCGTTGTCCTCCTCATACCACCGATAATCACCGACCGGCTTCCCTCTCTTCACGGCGGCTCTTGTCATTGTTTCCCGAGCAGTCTCAAAATCCACTCCGACACCGCCGTGCCCGCTGGTCCCGACCCAGACGTAGTTCTTTGTTCTTCCGTCCAGATAAAAAGCGTGCTGTGCCCGTCCCCACGGAGTCAGACCAATTTTCGGGGCCTCTCTCATTGGAGCAAGAACGGTCAGCCCACCGTACATTCTGTTGACACTTTCAGCATTGCGAGTATGTTGTGCGCACACCATAAACCATCTCCTGGATGTAAATTGCGTCTGAAGGGAGACGAATAGAGTTCCGTAACAGCCTAAAATTGAACGAAATAGGAGCTGAAACCATCTTATTTTCAGCATCTTGCGATCTTGTATCAGGTTGATTTCTTTGTAGGTTTTTAAAAACCTACAAAGAAACTCGCCGACAGCATTGGCAATAGCTATCATTCAACAGGAGGTATCATGCGCCAGTATCTTGATATTGTGAAAACGGTTCTGGAAAAAGGGGAATGGAAGCCTAATCGGACAGGAATACGTGCAAAGTCGCTCGTGGGATCGATGTTCGAACACGATATGGGGAAGGGTTTTCCCCTGCTGACGACAAAGCACATTCCTTTCCGGCTGGTCAGTTCCGAACTTGAGTTCTTTATTAAGGGCCTGACTGACAAACGCTGGCTTCAGGATCGGAACAACCATATCTGGGACGAGTGGTGCAGTCCGCTCAAAGTCCCTTACGGCCATGATGAGGAAACCAAACGCCGGATGATCGAAGAACCGGATTTAGGCCCGGTTTACGGCTATCAATGGCGAAATTTCGATGGGGTAGGGATTGACCAGCTCGCCAACATCGTCCAGACTCTTAAAACCAATCCGTCCGACCGCAGGATGCTGTGTATGGCCTGGAACCCGAAGGCTTTGCACGCCCAGGCCCTACCCCCATGCCATTACGGTTTTCAAGTGCTGGTCTCCGGGGAGAAGCTGGACACATTGAACCTGATCTGGAATCAGCGTTCCGTTGATGTGATGCTGGGATTACCGTTCAACATCGCCAGTTACGGGTTGTTGCTCGAACTCCTGGCGAAAGAGGTGGGGATGAAAGCGGGCAAACTCATCGGATTCCTGGCCGATGTGCATATTTACGAAAACCACATTGCTGGTGCATGTTTGCAGTTGGAACGTGAGCCACTTCCTCTCCCAGAACTGGTTATCAACGGGTTTACTTCGATTTTTGATTGGGATTACACGCAGGCAGAGGTTATCAATTATTCCCACCATGGAAGAATTAAATTTGATATTGCTGTCTGATCTATAATTCATTGCTTTAAATAAAAACCACCCGTTAGAACGGGTGGTTTTTTGTCTCCTAGCGAATTTCCGCATATTTGAAACACAACCCCAGCATATTGTCATAGGTGGTACCCGGCTGTTGATCTAGTGCTTCCCATTCAGCGGTGAATTCGTTCAGATAATTTGTATTATTCAACTGGTCAAATTTTTTCAGGGCATCAGTCATTGTGGCCCTGACTGCAAAGACATTCCCATCAGTACCGGTTAGCTTCACTTTTGGGATGGGAGGTTTATCATCCTCGTTAAACAGCACCTTGCCGATTGACGGGACAATCGATGGCGTTGAGTTCCACCAGCCTTCTAATTCTTCATCACTCATTTTCACGATGGCTTCAATCTCATAAGCGACCTGATCGGCGCGCGCATAATATTCGGTATCCGGGTCTTTGCCACGATATTCGAAATAAAGTTCTGGTTCATCAGGTTCAGATAAAAGATATTCGTTGTATTCATCATTGTATTCATCGAGGGCTTCCCGGTAGGCATCTTCATCTTCGAAGTCATCCGGGTCAGGCTCGTCAGGGTAATCTCCACTCCAGTCATCGTATTCATTACGATACTCGGCCAATTCTTCTTCATATTCCTCTTTGATTACACTACAATGCTTGACCAAAGCGGCGACCTGCGGCCCGAATTCCGGTAGCTTTCCCAGGAATTCGACCAGGAAGGGAGAACATACACTGTATCCGTTATCATCCCACTGTAAAAAACCGCCGTTGTGTACCTGATAATTCAGGTTCCCAAAAACGACCGCCATCTTTTCTCGCAACGGCAGGCTTTCAACAAACTGTTCGTAAGTCATATATGCACGTTTTTCCCACCTGTTATATGCGGTAGTCATTAACCGCTGGATTTCCGAGTTGTCATAATCGAATGGCTTAAAGGAATTTTTAGGCTGTGGATAAGGAACACCGCCGGTGACTTTATTTTCTTCATTTGGATGTCTCGTTTTGTCGCCGCAGACCATCGTCAACCTCCGAACACAGAATATCCCACTAGATGAATGACGACTTGAGAGATTATTTGTATCATTTTTGATAATTACGCCCTGATCCCCAGTGCTCCGTTCTTTGAGAGATTATACGATTGATTCCCCGATATCAATAGCTCCAGGGTGCTCGATATTTATCAGGCGAAGTTTTTATCTGCGCTTCTACTAAAAGAGGCGAAAAAGAACCTGTTTCCATCCAATAGTTGGATGATTTCAGCAGGTGTGGTAGAAAGTAGGGTAAACTGGCTGGTAATATCAGAAGGTGTGGAGTGGCTGATGGTCTGCAAGAATAAAACTTATCAGGCAGACAACACAATAATTGAAAATGGGGGAGTGCGTATAGTCGAGTGCGCTGGCGGGCCTGTTCCATCTACCGTTCAGTGGGAAAGGGTGAAGCAGGCTGTATTGAACGTTCATCCGCACATGCCAGAGGATGAACTGGATTTCTATCTCGGAGTGATGACTCTGGATGAAGCCACTTTCTTGAAGTATGCCAAATTGCTTGAGATCGAAAACCCGGAAACCCTTGCAAGGGATTTTATTCGGGAACAGCAAAATAATGAACGCGCGCGCCTAAGGCAGGTGCTGGAAGTTCAAAAACAAAACGCCTATAAACAAATCGGTATGCAGTTTATTTCGGAGAAATGGGAAAATATTGCCAGAAGTCATCGGCAGGGGCGCGATTTCTCCGAAGCCTGTCAAATCTTGTGGGATCGGTACGGAATAACCGTCGAAGTCAAAGATCGGACAGACTTTGATCAGGCGCACGAACAACTTTCGTGGTTACTGAATTTACTAGATCATCATCCGGTGCTTCATCAAATGGTGAAACAGGGTAAAGTGCTGAAGCGGGTGATGTTTCGAGACATCAACCCGGACTTGTATAACGACCATGCGAAAACCACATACAACGACCTTCACCGGATGATTGAGATTATTGAAAATGGCTTATATTCACCGACGACCTGGGTGCATGAGATCGGACACTCTATTCCGGTGGATACGAAGCTGTTTGGGGTGGAGAGGAGTGCCAGCAGTTACTTGCCGGAGAACTTTGACGAGGACTGCGCCGAGTGGTTCACGGCGATAGCAGGCGAAAATGATGTAGAGGGGTTGGCCGAATGGCACCCGGGGAAGTTTGAATACATTCTTGATCATGTACCGGGGTTACGAGAATTTTTGAAGCGGGGTGAATAAGGGATCAGGTAAATCGATCTATGGTTGCGTTAAAAACAAAAAACCCGCCGCAAGCGGGTTTTTTGTTGGAGTAGAATCGATTCAGCGAATCGGGATGGTTTTGGGCCTGGCCTCCTCTTTAGTGGGGAAGGTGACGGTCAGTACGCCATTTTCATAGCTCGCTTCAGCCTTGTCAGCCGCTACATAAGCGGGCAGGCGGAAGGAACGTTCGAATTTTTCGAAGCAGGACTCGCGCAGATGGTAGGTGCGGCCCTTATCCTCCCCCTCCTCTTTCCGTTCGGCGCGTACCGTCAGACAGCCCTGGCTGATTTCCACTTCAATATTGTCCTTTTTCATACCCGGCAGAGCCAGCTCGTACACTAACTCGTCCCCACGCCGTAGAATATTTGCCGCCGGGATGTAAGCCGGGCGGATGACCGGGGACAGCTCACCGAATAGGCCATCAATGACCTGTTCCATAAAGGTTGGATAGGGGTATGAAATTACTGAGGGTAAACTGGTTTTTCGATAGAGAACTGGGAAATTCATCGTGACCTCCTTGAAACAAGAATGAATTCAATTGCACAATCAGGATACATCATTTGTGTATAAATAAAATATATTAATTGTAAAAATAATATTAATATTTTTACTAAAAATAATGGACTTGAGATAATTTGCGGTATAATTAATTAGGAAAATGGTGAAGATTATTTTTTATTCGCGATGCGTATTCATATGGGGTGGGGAGGCGTAAATGTCATCCTACGATGAACACCGAAAAATGAGGCCAGTTCTCGAAATGGCGAGGAAGCTGGACATCGCCAGCAACCCCGCTCCGAACGCTGTCTTCGAACCTCTGTCCTCCGGTTTCAATGTCTGGTGTACGCACCAGGACTATCCTCAGGGCGGCGGATGGGAGGAAATTGTCCCGGATATGGTTGCGGGGGCTTTTACCAAGCCGTGCGAGTTCGTGGGAACAGTGACCTGGGGATGGGACGATGACGAACGCATCTCCTACCTGGTGGTCGAAACAGACGCAATGGCCCTGCGCGACAAATCCCCGTTGTGCTATCCGAAAACAAAAAATAGACCTGTGGACGTAGAATGGGTCAAGGAAAAGGTGAAGTTCCTGTTCGAATTGGCCGGGGTGCCCATCCTGCCGTTTGTCCTGTCTGATGAAGATGATGAACGGGAGCGTCAGCGCGCTGAACGGGAGGACGCTTTTGAAGACGCGGTAAACGGGGTTGTCGAGCGGGTGCTTGAAAGGATTGAACCGGAAGATAACACCCCTGTCATCGAAAAGGTGTATCGAGGGGACTTCGACCACGAGGGCAATATTGTCGTCACCGTGAACAACCGCCTCCTGCCGGTAATTTCCATGTATTCTGGTGAAGAATTTGCATGGGGGTATGGTGGTACCGGCCCGCGTGTGTTGGCGCGTTCAATTCTGGCCGATTTTTTTGGCGAAAAGCCTACTGCAGAACAGCTCAAGACAGGTCAATGCCGCTGTGTCAGGCATTCTCTGGCATTTGTGAGAGATTTTCTGGTAGAGCTGGAACAGTCTGAGGGTTGGGTTATCTTGGGGAAAGAGATTCAAAAGTGGCTGGAAGAATTGGGTGAGGAAGGCGATGAATTATCTGGTTGATACCCTTTGCCTTATGTGAAATAAAAGGGAGACCAACAAAAAACGCCCTCAACAGGCGTTTTTTTGTTGGGTTAGATTTTGTGTAATTTACCCATCGTCAACGTTCGTGGTTGTCACCTGTAACCTTGCGGTTGATTTCATTGCACAGGATTTTGCCCTCAGCGGTTAGAGAATATTCCCCCTTGTCGTTGATTTCCAGATCGCCGTTCCGCGCTAGCCCCGCAAGCACTTCGTCTGGCAGGTAAGGGAGGACTGAACCTGCTTAATTCTCTAGCTTCGTATCTGTTCTTTTTCCAAATAATGTCATCATCAAATTCCTTATCAGGAGTAGCCTGAAAATCATTCACTGCCAGTGGACGCGGCGAGGATCGAACTCGCGTCCTTCCTGCTGTCTGGCGGCTTTTATTTACAAGGTTAGTCGGTGGTTTGATTTGACCTCTTTGCAGAACACCGACACACTGCGAGAGGCGGTGGCGTTGTTACGGCTGACACTTCACGCCCAAGTTTGCCAGCACGCTCCGATATTTTGCGCCGTTCAACCCCTCTCGGAGAAGGAAAGGATTGACGACGTTTGCCTTCCGGCAAAATTAGGCCGCAACCGGCAGAGCGGCGAGGCCGCTCATGCCAGCGAAGACCTTAGAGAAAGTGTTCTTGGCACTTTTGGTTTTGCTCGTTGTACGGGTACAAGCGCCCGCCTTGAAGCCGCTTCAACTCACAGAAAGTCGAAACCAATCGCGCCCAATTTTAAAGTATAAATATTATATCAAATCAAAAATAAAAAGTCAATTATTGGAATAGAAATTAATAAATAAAAATACCCCCGATTTTCTGGTCGGGGATATTTTTATTTGTCAGCGGTAACGCTTTATGATATTTCTTTCGTTTTAGAAATAACTCTTTTTCTAATCATCCTCCAGGCAAGCGCGTCATCCTTACGGACAGGGCGCTTCCATACGACTTTATATTTCCACCAATCAACAGCCTCCCAAATAATCTTTTCATCTACATCGAGTTCTCTTGCCATCAATGCGACGAAGCCTTTTTCGTCCTCTAACTCTTTCAATCGTTCCCGCCGTAATCCTATCAATGTGGGCAGAATGTTGAGAAAATCCTTCCTCTCACGGCGGTTGTTTATGTAGTATTCTAAATCGTCCAGACTGATGCGGTCATAATTTAGAAGGTTTCTATCACTTTCATACACCAGGAATGAAATTCTATTCTTTCGTGCTTCCCATCTTGAGGCATCATCATTAGGCATATACAGTATCCGGTACTGGTTGCTGTAAACCGGACTGCCATCAGGATTACGCAGGCCTCTCACCTCTTTGACGATTTTTTCTTCAACCGTATATATCCCAGGTGGGGGCGGGGGAGGCAGATATTCTCTGTAAGTTATAAATCGCATCCTGTATTCATTTTTATTACTCAAACTTGTTTCACTCCAGCAGACGAAACCTATATTCTTTTATAAAAATAATGCATTTTTATCTAAAGTGCAGTAAAATCCTAATTCCATCATATCCAACAACGGGAGGATAAAGAAATGAGAAATAAAGCTGCGTCACTTTTGATGGGATTATTTATCGTCCTTTTTGTAGGTACCATTATTTTATTGATAATTTTAGATGCGCAACAGCCTGTACAAAGTGCTAATATGATAGCTCCAACAGCCACTATTAATCGGCGTAGACCTACTCCTACAATTGATGTGAATCGAGTGGGAATAGGTATACATATTGTTGGTGAAGAAATTATGCCTGGTCTGTACCGTGGAAATCTTGATTGGATGTTTGATGAGTGCTATTGGGCCAGACTTTCTGCCACATCACCTGTTGAGGTCATAGAGGCTGACACTGTTATAGGTCGGTTTTATTTTGAAGTACTCCGTACTGATCCCTGATTCGGGCCAGAAAGGGGGTTTTTGGCCCACACCCAGGTTCTAAAAAACCTGTTTTATCCCCTGTGCCAGAAAACAGTTAAGCACCCCGACCATTTTTTCAACCAGCCACGCTGGAGTTTCGACAAATCCAAAAGCATCATTATTCATACTGACTTCTCCTGCCGTTATCGCCTGCGCGCAGGAGACAGGCCAGTTGATGAAAGATGATGCGGTCGAAAAAATATGGTTGCTAATATATAAATAAGCTGAAAAAAACGCCCTTTATGTATTGAGTTTATCATCGAGCCGCTTCCCGAAATTCTTATCGTTTTCTAAATGACGGGGAGCGGTCGGGAGAAATACTTTTTATGGATTATTCACATTTCCAGAAAAAGGCCATTGAATTTATTTTCGAAAAAAAATGGGATCAATTAATTGCTAAAAATAGGGATCAAAAAGCTACCCTTTTTGATCATGCACTGGCATCTCTGGACAACGCGCGTGTTCTTGTTCAAACGCTGGAAAAAAAGCTGGCGCTAACAGAAAGCGAAATCGTATGCGTTCTGGCTGGCGCGCTTCTGCATGATGCCGGCAAGGGCAGTAACCAGTGGCAGAGATATGTCCTTGGAGATCACAGTCAGGGTGTGGTTTACGATACCGACAGAAATATTTCCCAATCTATCGCCTGTGAATTTTTTGAGGCATTAGGCTACAGCGGGGATCATGCAGTTAACGACGTTTATTCCTCTATAGAACTTCACATGACCGGGGCGCATAACCCCGTCAATACCATCCTTCATTTGAAGCAGAAACATGGAAATAGCCGCTGGATGTTGCTGGCCGATCTGGTGCGCCTGGCTGATGGTCTTGCGTCATGTCTGAATCCACAGGACGCGATCAACCTGTTGCTTTCAAAGAAATCGGTTATCCGTAATCACATCTATGTAACGCATTATCAGGTGCAGAGAAAAAGCATTATTTGGATGAACCTGCTTCACAGGGTGTTGAACCGGGCCTTTGTCAATAAAGGTTGGAGACCGCTTTCCGCTTATTCAAGCGGGAGTGTATACATCGCAACAGAAGATTTACCTGAACCGACAAAAGATGAAGTAATCGAGACGTGTGTACTCCAACTTCAAGAACTGTTTGACAAGGACATGAGTGAATTTGTGGTAGGCAAAAACGTCTGCCAGAGCATGTTTTTCCCTGAATTTTTTGATTACAACCAGTTGGATCACTATATGTGGCTGGCTTCTACGCGTGTTAGCCGCAAGGAAAACCTAATAATTAAAAAAAAATGGGAAGATGTATCACGGCGGTATTGTGAAAGTATCGGGGTAGAGCCTACGCCAGAGAATCTTGAGTTCCACGCTCACCGTTTGAACTCGGCCTATCCAGAAATGGCCGTGTTTCGCTTTCTGAAGGATGTACTGCATCAGGATTTTCTAGGCACAGAAGTGTCTGAAGAAGCCAGAGAACACTACAGGGAAAAATTTGATAAAGACTTCTCTACACCTGTAGAAATAGCAAAATTTGAATTTGAGCGTGTATTTGGTGAGGGAAGTTATAAATTGTTTTCCCATGTCAGTACATGGAATCCGGTCATGCACATGCAGTTGATCGACCGGTATTGGGATTTATCGCCGAAAAACATTGATGTCGATATAGATGTCAGCCAGATCGGACTGATAGCGAAACACGATCTGCGGCTCGAGATACTGGTGCAGGTACTCACCCGGATTGCCACAAAGGTATTTAATGCCCTGGAAGAAGGTAAGCGAGAGTCTTATCGGGTCAGCAGTTTGCCCCGCCAGGTTGCAGAGATGGCAATCAGTGAAGTGCTGTACCCAACCTTCGACCGTCTGGAAAATGTCAAGCAGATGGCGATGGATTGCCTTCAGCATTATGGTGTGAGTAAACACAACGTTTTTCTTTCTAGTGGTGAAAAAATTTGTCCTAACTGCAACCGCCCCTTTACCGATGGAATGAGGGCGAAAGTTGAGTTATTTGACAATCCCACCGCGTATACAAACCGTGCGCCTGCATTCAGAGGGAAAAAAAGAAAGAATATCTTCGTCTGTCCGATGTGTCAGATGGAGCGGTATTTGCTGAAACTTGTCTGCCCCACCTCGCACGCAATGGTGATCCGGCCACGCCCGCCGGTGGCAAGGAACAACGCTCAACTTATCCAGAATAAGGCACTTTATTTATTTGACCAGATTCAGGTGCTGATTACGGAAGTCCAGAACCAGTATGAATATGGCATTCATTCGATTCATTTATTTCCTGTAATTAGTGAAAAACTGGACGAAATTACCAGCAAAATCCGATTCAGCCATGATGACTGGCAGACTGTTTTTTCGGACGCCAACTTTGACAGTCGAAAAATACTCCTCGAAAAGGAGATTTTAAATCATTACCAGCTAGAAAGCTGGGATATGGATTTATTAAATGAATATTGGGGCGGGACGGAATTTGCGGATAAAAATAGCGCACTTGAATATATCCTCTCGAATTTTGTGGATGATGATGACCTTATGAAGATCAAGGCGAAAGTAAATCGGGTAAGCAGTAATGCGCCTTTCGGATCGCCCAATCTCATCATCCTTCCGTGGCCTGACGAAATTTTTTCAGAAGATGAGAATGACAGTGTTCATACGCTGAAAGAAATTTATATCGGCTTGTGGCTGGCAGTCAATCTTTCTGCCAGCGTGACGATTCTGGACAGGAGTACCTTACAGACATTAGACCCTGAACGGGAAATGGGAGGGATCGTACAGTTTACTGGCGGTAGTAGCGCGACAAGGCTGATAGCAAATATGATTTCTGCCTACTATAAGAACAAGAATCTGCCAGAGCCACAGCGTGAAGATAACACAATACCGTTTGAGGTTGGCGTTGACCTGCTGAAAGCCATCCATGCTTCGATTCAGTTGACACCCCTTAGCCCATTTACCGCCAAGAAGGGTCTGCTGAGAGTGTTGCTAAACGCAACCAGGGATTTGGGAGGTTTCTTGCAGAGAATCGAACGCAAAAGGGGCAAACGTCTGGATAAAAAGGTAATTGAACAGATCAAAGCTATCGAGGCTTTTTACCATTCACCAGATGAGCTCCGAGAGATTATTCATCGCGGCACGATTTATATTGAACAGGAAATTGAACAAAAATCTTTGAAGCTGGGTATAAGCCAAATTTTCAAAGAGCTTCGAAATATTTTTGTTCAAAATGACGACGCTATTATAAATATGAGCCTTTCACCAGAGGCACAAAATTTGAGAAAAATATTTGATGGCTTATCTATAAAGCCGCTTGACCGGAATAAAACGATTCGATTCATAAGCAACGAAATTTATTATCGGTTGAAAACCAAATCTTATTTTCTTAATGGTGACTGAGGTCTAGAGATGCAAAAGTCATTACAGAAAATTGCCAATTATCTCGTTGAAAAGCCTGAACCCCCGGTAACCATTCGAAAAGTTGTTCAAATATTCTTTACCCGGACTTCTATGGAGCGCGCACTGTTGCGCACAGAAGAAGACCGGTTAAATTCGGTCTATCTGCCGCTGACCGACAATCCAAAATCACCGCATGTCCGGCGGATTGCCTTTCTCGCTGAAAAGCAGAAGGCGGTCGAGGGACGTGCCATGCGCACCCTTTTACAGACCGCGGCTGACCTGAATGAGATGAAGGTCAACAAATGCTATTACAACGAGCATCTGTGCATGGAGTGTCCAGCCTGTGTGATTTATGGGGCGGCGTCAACGGAAGATGGCAAGGAGAACAACATCAATATCAAACACCGCATTGCATACAGTGATTCGGTGTCCCTTCTCCCTGCTGATCAGGTGATAGAGGAGCTGTTTTTCAACGGCGTTGATGACCGTCAGATGAACTGTGGTCAGTCCTTTAAAAATTATGATGTGGTCAAGCCCGGAACTGTTTTCCCAAGCGTTGTCACTTTGTACAGCGTTACTGAGAAAGAACTGGTGCTGGTCTTGAAAACATTGATGGGTATTCACAAGTATGGTGCTTCAACGCGTGTCATGGGCCGGTTTATAAACGAAATTACCGGTGTGGCGGCTGGACTTGAAGAATTTATTACCAGCCCACAGTACACGATGGCTCTATCGGGTATGGATAACCCCCTGGAAAATATCCGTGAAAACACAAGGGATATTCTGCTTGAATATAAGCAGAGCCAGTGTTGTACGGGTGACTACACCGTTATTCTTGAACCGAACGAAGTTGAAAGTCTGGTCGAATATGCCCGGACGGTAAAGATGGATAAGAGGTTTTTAAAAAGCGTTTATACCGATGCAGGGCATTATCGCAAAGTTCAAAAATCACGCGCGAAATAGGCATGGAAGAAAAAGTATTTCCAGTCACTGGAAAGTTGCGGGTATTCCTTGGGTGGTTGCAGAACCACGGTTTGTTACATTTTGATTCGCGTGGGATGGGTGGCGTTTCGCAGACGTTCCCATTTTTTCACAATTATGCCCTGACTTACGCTGTGTCATGTTGGGGGAATTACACCGTGAAGGGTAGCACACCGCGCTACTGGCAGGATCGCGATTCGGAGTTCAACCAGCTCCCCGTTTATACAACGCCAGCGCATCCCCTTCATAATCCACGCTTTCAACTTCTGACCAAAATGGCGCTCAACGATTTCGCCATGACTCCTACCCGTTCAGAATACAAAAACAGGCCGAATTTATCGAAAGTGAAGTGCCTTGACCTATATGTGTCTAGAAAGCGTGATGGATATTTTTTTGTCGTGTTTGTGCTGGATACCAGTTTTGTGCCTCCCGCTGTGTTCCGATTAGGGAAGCGGGATACACCAATGCGCGCCGAGTGGCAGGAAGTATCGAATCCAAAAATTTTCTTCTCGACATCACCACAGCAGATTATTCATTGTGTAAATCCGCTTGATGTCGCGGGCGATTTTACTGGCGGACAGCCGGAACCGATGCCACCTTTCTTGCTCATGCGGGATGTGTGTATCGCCAACGATTATTTTCTTGACACCGAGAGAGGTTTGGTTCATGTTCCCAACCTTGTTTTGAGGAGATTAGGGATACTATGACAAAGGGTGAGCAAACCTTGCCGGTAAACGAGAAAGACCTGTGGCGGCAGATGGGTGATGCGGCCATCCGCATCAACGGGTTTATGTTGCCTTCTTTTCATTATCCCCACTCCGTGCTACCCCTGTATGCCCATCAAATCAACGTTTTAGAGAACTGGGATAAGGAAGATGCGATTCTTCTCCTGACTAAAACTGGGAGTGGGAAAACGGTAGCCGCATATTTACCGGCAATCAAGCGCGGTGAATCGGTGTTCGCTGTTTACCCGACGAACGCCCTCTCGAAAGACCAGAAGCGGTCTCTTAAATTTATTTTGAAGAGAGAGCGGATTTCCTATAAAGAAATCACGCCCGAAAATATTGATGAAAAGTATGGCGATGAAACCTACCATATTATTGAAGTCAATGCCGACTGTTTGAGAGAATACCAGAAGAAATTCGGAGTCAAATCGAACGGCGAAGCCTTACTCCGGCTCATTAAGCTGGATAAAAAGAAGATCGTCCTCATCAATCCAGACATTCTGTTTCTGATTCTTTCACTGCGATACGCAAACAGTCCAGATATTCTTGCCCATCTGAGCGGCTACGACACCATCATTATCGATGAATTTCATCTGTATACCGATGTCTTATTGGGGCAGACCTGCTTCATGCTGTTCCTGTGTAAGCAGATGTCCCTATTCAAGAAGTTCGTATTTCTTTCTGCCACGCCGGACGAAGATGTGATGGCATATTTGGATAAGATTTTCCAGCCGTTAAAAATCCGGCAGTCAAAGGAATCAACTTATCCCCTGGCGAAACGAAAAGTTATTGCATTCCCTGTTGAGTTGAGAACTGTTGTGTACGCCGACAGTGATGACAAGCTTGAAAAAATTGCGTCCCTTGTGAAGAAACTCTGGAACGAAGTTGGTCTTTTGAAGAAAAAGCACCGCCAATCCAATCGGGAAGGCAATTACGTTCCGCTAGTGGTTGTGATGAATTCGGTAATTGAAGCCCAAACGCTGGAAAGTATGTTGATGGATGACGGCGTTCCCCAGGAAGAAATTGCCTCCATCCGGGGACTGACCTCGGTCGAGATGCGTGATGTGAGAAATAAGTCTATCGTCGTCGGGACCGCGGCGATTGAGGTTGGTGTTGACTTCAAAATGGATTATCTGATTTTCGAAGCAGGTGATGTAGCTTCCTTTATGCAACGCTTTGGCCGCCTGGGTCGTCATTCGCGCGGCACTGCGTATGTTCTGATGGAACTTATGCAGGCTATGTCACTCCATGCTTATCCGATCAAGAATGGCGCTATGACCCGTTCCCAACTGGAGAATGTGGTTGGGAAACTTTATAAATACCAGAACGCACGCGCATGGTTTCTGAACACTTTTTCCGGCTTCGTAAGTATATTCTCTCTCATCGCAAGCTTCATGAAAACTTTACGAAGTGACCGGAAGGGGAATCCTCAGGATGTCGAAGAAATCCGGGAATGGCTGAATGAAATGGTGAAAGAGTATGCCGGGTTGATTGGGGCTGAGAAATCATACCGACAGGCTTTGGCAAAAATCAAACTCAAACGAGACTGGTTCCTGGATTTCATGGAAACTGCATCGTTCCGCAATTCCCTGCCAAATATTGAGGTGTGGGATACGGAGGAACGGAAACGCGGTAGAAACCCCTGGCACTACGAAGTTGAACTTCGAATGCTTTTGCGCAGAGGGAACAACTTTCGCCAGCAAGATGACGGTAAGTTCTTTATCGACGGATACAACAAAAAAGCCATACCTGTCTATGTCCAGAAAACCTTCGATCAGGATGAAGGCATTTGTGGAACGTTCCTCACCACTCGCAATTTCAACAGAGGCGAGCTGGCTTTACTCGCGGCAGGAGTAAAGACTCCGGTGTCAGATATTCTTTACCGGGATAAATATCACATCTTTACGGTTGCGCCGCGAGCGATCATCCATTTCACGGACTGGAAAATCGGCTTCTTTAACTGCGGTAGGGAAGGGCGATATATTATCGCCTTTGACGGTGATGCGTTGCTTCTCAGAGAGATTTATGTGCGCTACTTTCTAAAACAGAATGGTTGAACTGCTAATATATAAATGAAGCATCCCCCTTGTGCTCGGGCGGCTTCAACTCGATCAACTAATCTCGATTACAGGTATTTATCGCAATGTTTACGATTAGCCGGTACAGATTTGAGTTGGTAGCGACAGAACATATCTCAATGGGGGAAAGCGGCGGGGCGAGAATCAGAGGAGCGGTGCTGAGAGGACTTTCTTATTTCTGTCCCCATTTTCTAAAGAAGAATTTATTTGACGAGGATCACTGGAAAAACTGCCCGGTGTGTAAACTTGTCGGTGCGCATCCTAACCAGCAGTTTGGTGACACCGCATCACGTCCAATTGTTATTCAATATGCCGGGCAACCCAACATCCTCCCAGGTCAGATATGGACTTTTGATATGACCTTGATTGGACAGCAGAAAAAGGCTCTGCCGTATTTGATTGCCAGCGTAAATGAATTTTCCCAGGGGATCGGCGCGCCGAATAATAAAACCCGCCAGAGGGGGAGATCAGAACTTCTAAGGGTTTTTGAAATTCATGTCAATCCGAAAACAGAAATTTATTCATCAACAAAAGGATTGATCTGTCCAAACCGAGAAGTCCAAAATTTACCCTTGAGTCGTAACCTTTGGGGTATGGATAAAAATGGAAATGCCGCCCGATCAGTGAAAATTGAATTTCTTACGCCTGCAAGCCTGGTAAGGAACGGCAGACTGATGGATCGCTTTCAGTTTGATGTTTTTTGCCACCGTTTGTTAGACCGGATCGCGGCTTTCAATAAAATCTATGGGGACGGGGAATTTATACCGATAAAAGAACTGTTGCGCACGGCCCGGCAGGTAAAAGTGGTCTCAACCCAAACCGAGATGGTCGACCGGTATAGCTTCAACACATATGAAAGGCGCAAAACACCATTGAACGGACTGATGGGGACGGTTGAACTCATAGCACCGAAGAGGGCGTGGGAAAAACTGTCACCTTACCTGTTATTGGGTCAGTATATTGGTGTCGGTAAGAAGGTTACAAAAGGCAACGGACTTTATCGGGTCGTTGTGATGGAATAAGATCGCAAAAAAACACCCGATTTAGCGGGTGTTTTTTTTGATACTCAATTCTGTTTAGGTTTTTCTTCCTGCTTTTTCGTTGCTTCGATCACGTCTACCGTGTGTTTGAGAACATCTCTTAATCCCAGCCTACCACGGCCAAGTTGCAGGTCAATCATCCTTCCGGAATAAGCCTTATAACAAAGCGGAATATCAGGGTTGGTGAAAAGCGCTTTCTTCCACTGGCTTATATCCAGATCGGGGTTTTGAATGATGGATTGGGCGTATTCACATGCTTTTGACCAGTACATTTGCACTTCGGCCTCAAAATCATCCAGACCATCCCACTGACCAGCATAGCGATCATTCGCATAGACGTTAAACTCGGCAAGTATTTCTGCAAGTCTCTTTTTCGAGAAAACGTCGTCTTTAGTGAAGTATGCGCGGTCATTTACCTCATCAGGAATCAGCCGGATGGCTTTTTTCAAGTTCCCGAACCGTTCAATCGCCGCCAGAGCGCGGTGAGTTGTGAACCACCAGGGGGTTTTGAATTTAATCCGCAGTAGTCTCCCGTCTACACCGGTGACATTTTGCTTGGTGGCTTTCATCGGGATTGTGGCAACGAAACCTTCTGTGTCTTCAAGGGTTTGAACATAGCGGGTTGCTTCTCCGAAGTCAGAGAAAATACGTACTTGTGGAAAATATAAAGGCAGTTGTTTGCCTGCAAGTTCCTGTGATTGTATTTCTTCGCTTGTCCGGGAGGCCCCGTCAATGTGACTGCGCGCACTCAACAGGTACAACCCGGGCGCATGTTTTACCGGCCTGAGCATTTCATCCTCTTCGAAGACCAGTTCAAATGTATAAGACTGGTCACTATCCATCCAGTCGGTTCCTGCTTCAAGCAGGAATTTCTCCGCCGCTCTGGTGAAACACATCCTACCGTCATTGGAGTTAGGATCGTGGAAGATTCGGCGGGTGGCAATTGCCAGTTCTCCATCCGGCAGTTTGCGCGCCAGGATCATTGACCCGTCTATTTTCTCGAAAAATTTGATCGTTCCGCTTTTATACTTCTGGATCAAACCATCTTCAGGGCACTCCGGCTCGCCGTAATTGAAAAATTTTGGCATTGGAAGGAGGAGAACGCCATCCTTCGTGCGCCCCTTCAAATCTAAATACAGCCCCCTGCTCATCATATCGAACGCACTAAATTCCCCCATATGCCGCCCGTAATCCAGATTGACGACACCCTTATAGATATCTACACGTACATCAACATGGATATCTTCACCATTGTTTAATTGGTTTTGAGCGATTTCCCGAAAATACTGGATTCGCTTTTTGATCAGTTCATCGTCAACCTGATCCGGCTGGCTGCATAGATCACCAAATACTTCGTTGGCTAACTGGGCGGTTGCTACTGCCAGACGATAGTTATTGGTATGTTTTTCGATAGACGATAGGGGTTGAAAGGGGAGGTCTACACGCCTCTTTATAAATCCCTGGCAGTATTGTTTTGCTCTTCCGGTCTGAATACTACAGATCATCATACTATTCCTCGCCGACGAAAGGATTTTCAGGTTGTTCTTCGCCCTCACCAAGCAGGGTGTCGTTTAAGTTGGCTTTGACCGGAATCGATGTTGGGATACCGCGCAAAAGCTCAACGGTGCGGTAGATCATCAACCCGCTGTTACCCTGAACGCCCGACAATCTTGCCGAATTGCTGACGAGTCTCTTGAATAATGAGTATTCATCTTTGGTGATTTCCCCATCCCGTGCCATTTCTTGAAGGATTTTTTGTGCGGCAGGGATGTGGTCGCCTCTTTTCGCTACAAAAGATTTGACAATGTAATCGTTGTTGTTGATGCCGCGCTGGATGCTGTTTTGAATTTTGTCGGTCAGCGACTTCAACAATCTCTTTTCGTTTACATCCAGATCACTCATTGCCATATAAATTGGAGCGACTTCTGGTTCGGGGTTTTGAGCGTAATAGGAAACAATAGCCCCGAAGTCTCCATCAACGGTGTCCTGTGTCAGGCCATAAGTCTCCTGCAGTCTGGCAAGCGGGGATTCTCTGTTTCTGACAGCCTCAAACACCTCGAACATGACATCCACGCCTGAGAGATTGACTTCAACCTGAGACATAGCATCCCAGGCATCTCTCAACTGCTGACTGAGCTGGCTGTCTGCCAACACATGACCGTATCCCTTTTCCTGCATGACAGCCTCAATTTGGGCTTTAATCGGTGCATTAGAGAAGGACCCATTGCCGTTCAGAGCTTTCAATGCCTGTTCTGGCCCAACCCTGTCTATCTCCCTTTGAAGTGCTTCCTGGAACACTTTCTGGCTGAGTTCCATCAAATTCTGAGATGGGACAGACAAGCGACCCTGTGGTGCCTGATCCACAAGAACCTGCTTAACAGACGTATGAATGATTTCACTTTCTGCCTCCGTGATCTCCTGGTCACCAAATGCTGTGATTTGGGCCTGTTTGATTACGTCTGCCATAACAGCGGGGTTTTCAAGATCAAGCGACCCACCCTTCGAAATGATTTTCTGGATACTCACCTTCAATTTGTGTTTCGTATCGTCCGGGACTTCAATAACCCCCATCCAGTTCGGCTCTATCCCAATTTTCTGAAGCAGGCTGGCGTGTTCTTCATCGGACGCGTCCAGACCTTCTATGGATTTTGACCAGGATTCAACCGCCACGTCGATAAGCCCTGACGGGTCACGGGTTGTGCGGGCGGTCAGCGCAATCATGGCATCGGCTTTATCTTCCCCGAATGCCTCTTCTAAAATCGCACGCCTTTTCTTTTTCTCCTCAGTGGTCAACCCCTGGAAGTTGGCAAGCAGTCTCCTTAGGTTGCTGGTATTTACAACCTTGAAGCGATCATCCGGTCTCGAAATTTCAACACCATCAGCAACTTCTGTATCACTAAAAACAGTTCTCTCCGCTTTGGCAGAACGCTCCAGCAGTTCGCTGGCGAGTTTGCTCGCCATCTTCCCATAGCGACCATATGCAACTTCTGGGTTGCCTAAATCGATGGCTGTAGATTTTGTACGCCCGCGCTGTTTAATCCTTTCGATGTCGATGACAGCCTGTGGATTATCATCTTCCACTTTTTCCATGAGGTTCGTGCGCGCCTTTTCTTTCAATCTCTCGGTTTGCATGATTGCCGAGGTCAAACTGCCGCTTTCCCCAAACGTTGCACCAGACACGAAAGCATCTAGCCGGTCTGCATATTGCAGGGTTTCACCAAGACTCAAATCTCCTCTGCCGGATGGCCGGAGCATACCCAGGGTAGTGGCAATTTGTCCTACCCGGAACTGGCTCAATCCAGCACCGGCGGCGAAACTGGCTACGGTAGCCGACTTTTTAGCAAGCGAACTGGATTTGGCCTGGATATTTTCTGCCATGCTGGTGACAAACGGACTGATTGTTGCCTTGCCCGTCCCTACCTGACGGAGTCCTTTACTCAGCAGGCCGGAAGCACCGGCAATCGCCCCCAACCCCGCGGCGATGCCGCCTGTTGCGGCGGCTGTTCCAAGCCCAGCAACCGTGCCGAGGGTTTTACCGGCGTATTCACGGGCAGAATCGGTCAGGCTTGCCAGGCCAATACTCGTAAATGCGCCATTGATAGCAAAGTCGATAGCTCCGAGGAATGGCCTGAACACCATTATCAAGGCCGCTCCCCATGCCAATCCAGAACAAATGATGTATCCCAGATACCCCCCAAAATTGAATCCGAGGGCGGCAATTACTGGCATAAGGGTCGCGATGACGATTGAAATAACGATAATTTGAATGTATTTCTCTACGATTTGTCCAAAGTAACCTGAGGTATAGGAAAAATAGGAAAGGATGATGCCGAGCGGCATCACGATAAACAGCATTACCGATGCAAGATCAAGCATAAGCTGTACTATCGCCTCACAAATGGCAACACCAGCAAGTAAAGCCCCGGCAAACGCAACGCCAACACTGGGTAAATAGCGGTTGTTTACCACCCGGTCGGCGTAATCGCTGGTAACGATGACATGAGTAGATTCGGGAAAGAATGTGTTGTAAAAGTTGTCGGGGATGAACCCCGCCGATCTCAAATCATCATGTTCTTTGACACCGATCAATGGGCCAAGATAGTCTGCTGTAGAATTGAAGCCGCAGGAAATCCCGTGATCATCCACTTTGTTGCCCGAAGAACCACCCGATGCTGAACAATTCACACCATCGAGATCAACGGGATTACCGGTAGAATCTAGATTGTAGGGGGGACAATAACTCTGGTAAAAATACCAGGGTAGGTCATCACCTACATTAGATGTACCACCTTCATAACAGACGGGCCGGATAGTTGATTCTTTCCACGCTTCTGAGTTCTCCAGCCCAAAACTGTCCAGCATTCCCCGGTTGATACCTTCAAATAGTTTAAGCCTTACATAATCAATTTCGCGGAGTACCGTAAAAGAACTACCCACGATAATGATGGCAATTAATGTGTTGAAGGTGAGATTTCGAACGTTGACCAGCCGCGTCGCATTGGGCCAGATCACTGAAACGACGTAAGATACGCCAAGAAGCATGAAAGCCAAAATAATGGCAAGAAAAAACAGACCATCTGTCCGAATTGTCGCGTGGTATCCATCTCTTACAGTGAGTCCTAATGCCTTGAACACCGCTTCCAGAGTGTTTAGAAGAAACTCACCGTGAAGGTAATAGCGAAGCTTGTTGACCGCATAGGCGGCCTCGATACCCATCCGGGCAATAAACAGGAGTATCCCGTCGAGAAACTGACATAAACCTTTTACAGCCTCGAGGTAAATACCTGATGGTGTAATAGGAATAGTGTTTTTCAATAAGGTGTTGAAAAATGGCATATTGGGTTTTCTCTCCAGTTCTGCGTTTAGATGATCCTGGTATAAGGACGAAATCAGCGAAAAGAATACAAAATAAGCAGGCTTTCTTTTTGAACTGTAGAAAAAAACGATTAACAACAAAAAACGGCCACAATGGGCCGTTTTTTGTCTATGATATTCCCCCATAGATAGATGACTGACAGTCGCCAGTTAATTAGCGGGAACTGTGTTCCTCTGAGACTATTTCAGCTCATGATTACCTCTCACCCATTCGGGTTGAATGACTGCACGTCACAGTCCAGCGCGAGAGGGAATCATGAGCTTATTTATTGACCAATGAAGGAAAGGATTACCCGCCAGAACCTTCGTTCTTGATGGCGTCAACCGCGCTTTCCAGTTCAGTACCCGCGCTGGTAGCGGCGTTGGTCACGTTGTCGCCAGCCGTGCGTGCGCCGTCAGCGATGCGCGTCACAAATACGATGCCAAGCACAACGACCAGCAGACCAACAATAATCATCTGCAAGACTTCCATACCCTGACGATTTTTTAGAAACATATTTAACCTCCATACACAGAAAACTAAAGTAAGCGGAAATCACCTTTTACTTTACGTAGACGCAATCGATCTCCGATTCATTACCTTTGTCCAATTATTGTTATTAATTTGAACAACTATAGCCGGCGGCATCTGTGAATTGTGACCTTGATTAGCGCCGGATTCCGCTTATTCTCGTTGCTGGCCCAGTGGTAATGGTTGGGTCCACGTTTTCGGGGTCAGCCATTGATCTGCTGGCGATAATTTTCTGTGGGTTTATAAAGGTAGCATATGTATTAATCGACATATCGCTCAGGTAAGGTCGCATATCTGCAAAGAGCAACGATTTGGTGTTGAAAAAGTTAGACCTCACCATCAGCCGGTAGGCGGGTTTTAAATCCGAACTGATAAAGATACTGTTGATGCGGTCAGCGCCAACTTGAGGGGAAACCTGTTTGGTCTTCCGGTTGAAAACACTCATCGTAATGTAATTGATATCTCTGTAATCCGGGGTTGAATCCGGCAGGTGGAAACGGCGGGTCATAATCCAGAAAACAATGACGTAATCCGTAGAGCTGGCAAATACGGGCGAACTCTGAGGAATGGAAATAGATTTGCCATCCTCGGTTTCAGGCTCTTTTCCAGAAATATCCTGAAGAACGTAGACCTCAGAACGGCCAGACGGCAGATCAATACTCGGGTCTGCAAACTCGGTGTACAGCAGTTTCTGATCCAGTGACCAGCTCAACCCAAGCACACCAGCTTTGTCCACTGCCATCCCCCAGCGCGGACTTTTATCACACGCGTTCGTAGGATCGGCTATAACTGATCCATTGTGACGCCAGGTGTGCAAATCGGTACTGCTGTAAACAGATATCGTTGAGTATCCCCCTGAATTATGCTGGTAAGCGAGATAGTTAACCTCTTTTGTAGATACAAAGTCCACCCATAAAACCCCGCTGGATTGAATGTTAACCGGGATTTCCTGCCACTTATCTTCATCCTCCATATAAAGAAACAGCTTGATAAACTCGCCATACACAACCATCGCGGAGTAAGGCTTTTCCTCCATATAGGCAACCGCACCTTTACTTCTGGGGTGCGCGCCCGGGAAGTGCATATTGAATTTGTTGATCTGATAAAACATGCTTTCATATGATGGGTGTTCGGGGCCGCGCTGAATCCCATATACGTTGTACCCGGCGACATGAATAGATGACCCTTGCGAATAAAAAATCCAGTACGAATTCCTGTTTTTCAATCCAGGGGCAATTCCCATATTTGCCGCATTTCGTTTGGAAACCTGATAAGACTGCATATCGGCAACGTTTCCAACATAGAACATAGGGATTGTCCCTTCGTTTGAAAAGCGGCAGAGCTGTTGGTCGGTAAGCGGGGTGAGGGCAGGCTTATAACTGGCAACAATGGCCGCCTGATTCCAGTAAAAAGTAGCGTCGTGTAGGATGGATTTTCCCGCCAGCCCTTCGTCGATACCGCCGGGCGCAATGACAACCGGATATGCTAGAAAATCCATATAGCCCCCAACAACTCCCTTGTTTCTAGGTATATAGCGAGAGTCTTCCGGGGTGGGGGGCGGGGAGAACTGGATGCCGCCCTGAGCGAAAGCAACCGATCCTAATGGAAGTGCGAGTACCTGGATAATTAGAGTAATGAGGAGTAAAAGGCTTTTTTTCATGGTCAGTACCCAAGAAGTTTGAAATAGGTAAGCGTTTCTTCTGTCGTCAGGTAGTAAACCTTTCCATGACTGGTACGAACTTTTCGGTCTACGTAGGATCGGAAGCACCCCTTCGGTATATCCAGAATGACGGGTTCACCATTTGGGTCAATCACAGCCTGATTTTTCTCATTGAAGGACATTCGGTGTTGTTGTAAAGGCCCGACATCTCCGACATAAGCGATGAACGGCGGGTAATAGGCAGGCGCATCGGGCACAACAAGAGCAAAGTGCATGGCGACATTCCTATCGTCCCGGTGTTCCCTGTAATCAGTGGCAACCACGCAAAGGTTCTCATTAAAGATCGTCCGGTAAGCATTGAACTGTCCCGGCAGGCTGTAGGTTGTCATAAAACCGATCTCGTCTGCTTCTCGACCTCCTTCCTCCAGAATTTCGTATAGCTTAACTGCAAGATGGGAATTGCCGAGATAATAGCCAAAATTGTTCTGTTCGTACTGCCAGAGCTTGCTTACCGCTGCCTGCGAGATTGATGAATTCTCGTCCAATATGGGCGGTGTGGCGTTGGGGGTTGGAAGTGGGGTACGGGTAGCTATCAGTACCATCTTTCTTTCCCCATCAGGCTTGGCTGTCTGGAGATCGGGCGGCATCTGTTGTGTAGACGAATAAGCCGCATAAACGCTGGAATCGCTTTCTTTTTGAAGATTTTTAAAAACCATCAAAGAACCAACAACCAGAATAATGAGCGTCAGGCACAAAGAAGGCCACGGATACACATCCAGACGGGGTTTTACGAGACGGGGCATAATCAAATGACAGGAATATCAATATCAACGATTACCGTGTGTCGTTCTGTGTTGCGCAACGATATCGTGCCACCAGCGCGGGCGATTGCGGCGTGCGCGAGGGACAGCCCAATCCCAATGCCGCGTTCTTCTGAAGAGTGATAAAGGAAATCTGCGGAGGTAGATGTATGTTTGTACTTCTCAATCACCTCGTCAGGAATGTATCCAGTGTTGGTAATCACAAAATTGATCGTACTTTTCGTGGGGCGGGGACGATAGGTAATGTCGATGGATACATTCGTACCCGGCGCGGCGTATCTTACTGCGTTCTCCATCACCTCAAATAAAGCCTGGAGAATTACGGAGTTGCAAACCATCATTTTGTTCTGAATATCTTTCGGGTCAATCCGCAGGCTGGTGCGGTTTTTCTTTTCTCTGGCAATAGGTTCGAGGCGATTAGCGTATTCATCCCGCAACCATTTGGCTACATCGATTACCTTCATACCGTTGATTTCGTGGTCAATATCCTTCCGCTCCAGGATTGTGTTGGCGTATGTTGACATCTTGCTGATGCGGCTTCCTATCCGGTCTGCCATTTCTTCGAGAAGCTGGAAGGTTTCTTTCGTTAGCTTTCCGGTCTTCTTAATTAGAAACAAGTTGTTCTTGATGACAGCAGTCGGTGTCTGAATTTCGTGGAGAACGATATTTACCAGATTGATTATCTGGTGATAAAGAAGCGCCTGGGATGTGCTGGTGGCTGGAGCTTCTCTATTGGATCGGTTTTTGTAATATATAGCGGTCAGGATATTTTCCAGAACACAGCGGGCTGAAGCCAGAACGACCGATGGCGACTGGTCTGGCTTTACATCTGCTGGTATTGTCAAACACCAGATGCCAATCAGTCCAACCTCATCGTTCAAAAGGGGGAATACCAGCGATCCTGGGAGTGCAACATTCGCATATGCAATAACGTTTTTGATGTCCTTTTTGAAAAGCGTACGGTGATCCAGACCGAAGTATTTGGAGATTACTTCATTTTTCGGAATGGTAATGTCGGCATATTTACCGATGGTGAAAGATGAGACACCATCACGATCTTCTATGAAGTGAACTTTCGCAAATCCATAGCGCGCATCGTTTTCGAAAATAGTGACGTAAATATCACTTTGAGCTTCCGCCCCAAACTCGGATTGGATCATTTCTCTTGTGTAATCGTAAAAAAGCGTCAGATCGCCGTGTGTCTCTTGAAGCATGTCAAGCAGGTTCGCTTCTTCATCATGGTAGATGATGTGGTTTCCCCGCTCCCACAATCCGATGATCTTGAAAACCAAGGCTATCCCTAATAGCCACGACCCTCCAATAATTGGAAAATATAGTTTGTCGGGAATATGCAAAGCTTTCAGGATGATGGTAAGCACCGGGACAATAGATGCCAGTGCCACGCCGTACATAATCATAGAGATGTTGAGTTTTGCCCGCTTCATTTTTCACCTGGCCTTCAGACTTTAGAAAAGGAAAACATAAGCGGCCAGTCCAGCCAGACCGAGAGTAATCAAAACCATGTACACCACTGCCAGGATTACGAATTGTTTGGGTAATCGCACACCGTCCTGTTCGGGGGTGATGGCGGGCATCGCCGTTTGCTCTTGAACCGGTTGGGGATCAACCGGTGCCGGAGTAGCAGGTACAGACTGACGAGCCTGTTTCAGGTTGGATGGCTGAGGACGAGCCTGAGCGATGGGTTGTGCGGTGACCCTGGGCTGAGGAGTGGGTTTCTTCTGCGGAACAGTATCACCGCCGCCAACTTCAAACGAGAAAGTGCCTTTTTCGGTTGTTTTGATCGCGCCGGTCTTCTCCCTGGGTTCTTCCTGTTGACCAAAGTCCACCAGAAATTCTGATACATTGAACCGCTTTGGCGAAACTGCCAGCTGGGTAGTTGAGGCTCGTTTCTGCTGGTTTTGCATCTGTACAGAACCAGGCTGTGTTCTTGGGACAGAAACAGGCTTCGTTTGCGTTCGATGGGGAGCAGACACAGGTTTTTGCACCGGCATCTGAGCGGGCTTACGATCAGGCTTTGAAACGGATTTTCCTTGAGCAACAGACGGCTTTTGATGTAGCGCCCGTTTTTCCGGTGCTGATACTGCCCGAACAGGAATCTTGGGGTGAGAATCGGAAACCGGTTTCCTGACAGGTAATTTCTCGGTTTCCAAAGGCTTTTCTGATTCTGGAAACTGGACAAGTGCCGCTTCAACAGGCTCTACAGCCAGTGGGGGTGTTTCATCAGCGGTCGTTTCTGCCAGTGTAGATTCACCGCCTTCCATAACAAGGGTCTGATCGCTGTCACCGGCTTCCAGTTCAGCAGTCTCAACTTCTACATCATTTGGTTTTTCATCTTCTATTTCGGGTTCAACGAAGTGACTCTGGACGGCCTGTTCAGCACCGTCAGATTCGTCGTTCCCCTGATCGTTCTGATTGAAGAAGCGATCCATCTGGCTGAAAAATTCATCAATGCCTGTATCTTCCTGCGTTGGTCTCAGGTTGCGTGCATAATTCAGTTTGTTTTCGGGTATCTCAACCGGTTTATCGAAATCATCGCCAGCATCTTCTGCCGGCTTTGACGGTAAGGAGACCTTGAACTGTTTCTTCGAAACAGGTGCAGATGTTTCTTTCGGTTTTACAAGTGAGTCATAGTCGGGAAGATCACCAGAATCTTCAGGTTCTCCGCCTTCGTAAATGTATTTAAAGTGTGTATCAATGATTTCCCGAACAGTTGCCTCGAGCGGACGCTGTGACTTATTGAAAGCCCCATCAAAAGTGCCGCCTTTAGCATAACGTTCTACGATTACGTTCGGATTCAAGGCTGTGAAGGCGTAAATATACATTTTTTGACTGGGGAACAGCATCCGCAGTCGCTCGGCAAGCTCAACACCGTTGAGTTCACCGCGTTGCATCATAATGTCAAGTAGCCAGACCTTAGCCGATACTTTTTTCTCCTGAATGTCACGAAGGACATCATTGGTTGAGTTGTAGGTGTTGATGCGAAGCGTTGTTCCTGCCTCTTCGAAGATGAAATTGATGACGCTTTTAAACATGCTCGTCATGTGTGTTTCATCGTCTACACAGATGATGTCGTAAGTCATTTCATTCATGCTCGACTTAACTCCCAAAAATATTTCTTATTTTTGTAGACGGATTGTGTTTGGGATTTACAAATAAAAGAAAAAAAGCGCATGAAATATGCGCCTTTTTTCTTTTATTCTTTACTTGAGCTGTCAGGCGTTATTACTGGCAGGAGCTAATGTCAACACCTTCAACCGAAATACCCATCAGGCTGAAAATTTCCGGCACAAGGTAGACAGCAATGGCGATGAGGATTAAACCGAAAGCCATATTTTTCAAGGCATCTCGCCCCTGTCCTGCGCCGCCAGGGTTGATAACTTCATACACTTTCATCACCCCGTACAGGATCAGACCACCAAACGCACCGATGTAAGCGGCGAATTTGGCAACGCTTACGACGTTGCACATCACATCATTCAAATCAGGGTTCGGGATAAAAAACGGCACTAACCCTAACGAAAGCATAAATTTACCAATTTTGCCGTGAACGATTTTTTCCATAAAAGTCGAACGAATTTTATCGAGCATGGCTCTCTCTCCTGAATGAATAAGATTTCATACCTGTTTGATTGTTATATCTATGACGAAAATGACGCTAATTTAGCAAAAAATTTGCATATTTAGCGATCACAATATTTGCTATGGCTCTTCGGTCGGTGTAGCCAAATCCTCGCTTTCTCCTGCCATCACCAGCTCATAACTGTTATTGCCAATATCAATTTTCAACCCGCTCATATTGGTCAGGTTGATATTGACATTAGAGTACACGGCATCAACAAGGCTGGCCTGCGGGCTGAAGTACACCGGATAATCCGGGAGAAGTTTGTTTCCGTTGACCATCAGCGAGCAGTTTGTGCAGAGTTCGGGCGAGGCTTCTGCCAGCATTGTGTAGGGGATGTGTACGACCATCATCTTGCTTGCAGGTTGGTACTCTGCCCGGATATTGGCGACATCTACTGCTACGTACTGCATTGGCTGTGGCCTTGCAATCTGACCGGTCAACCCAAAAGACTCTCCTTCAGAGTTTTGAACAATCAGAGTGAAATTCTGAGGAGTAGTGGTCAGCCCCTGAACATAGAAGGAAACCTTGAACATTCCAGTTGCCGGGTCTGGCTGTTGTTCACTGGACGGATAGGTCTGGTAAGAATCGAGCGTGTAGATATATGAAGCAAGCACAGCTAGATCGCTTGGAACTACCGGCTGGATATAGAAAGATACTTTCGTCCAGTTCTGTCCTTCGACGGCGAATGATTTCAGAGAAATATTTGTGGGGACGTTCCCGATCTTGAAGGCGGTGTTATCGCCTATGTAATCGGTCAGTGGAACAGATTCGCTGTCCGTTTGTGCGGCAACGCTTTCCAGATATTTCTGCTGGTCAGGTTTGGCGACAATTAATTTGCGGTCGGGGATATTCAGCAGGTTTCCATCCTCGTCGCGCTGGCCGAAGAAAACCAGTGAGAGAACGGGGGTGCGCTGGCTGAATACAATGTCTGTGTCGGTGAGCGAGATCGTTTCGATAGAGGAAATGATGTAATCCATGCGCCGACCACCGAATTTCACTGTGATCGTATCTCCCACTTTGGCGTTTCCAAAGTAGTTGCCAAAGGCTTCGTGTTTCATTCCGATCACGGTGTTGATGATGCTACCGCCCAGCCAGCATGCGCTGTTTGGCGTCGCTTCGTCCAGCTTGCACCAGATGTCCCCCCGTTCGACCATCTTCTTATCCGATTTTTTCACCAGGATGTCCACCCCGTTATAGGACAGAGTTTCAGGTTCATCGTAATCGCTGATGAATTCCCCTTTCGAATTGCTGACTGCAATTGAATAATTCACCGGCACCGATAGCTCTTCAGTAATCAGCGGGGTAGGGGATGGTGCGTTTTTACTGCCGAAAGACAGTTTGCCAATGTTGGAAATCAAAAAGAAGATGGTCAGTGCAATCAATGCCAGAGCGGGGAGTTTGAGTTGTTTGATAATCTCCGCCTTCTTATCTCCTATACCCGAATCATCACGAGACCGAGTTGATGCAGGGGTAGAAGGAGAACTTGAATTTTCCCCGGGATTACTCGCCAGATAAGTAATCTCTCCATCTGGCTGGATTGTCATGCCATTCTCGGCTTCATCCAATATGCGCCTCAGGGCCTTCGCTTTCACATCGGCTGAAGCGTCTTCGCCGATCCCTTCATTGCGCAAATAATTTTTGATGTATTTTTCCCACTGGGCCAATAGTTCGGGTGGTGCAGTATTGGTAAACGTCATGTTTTTAACTCCTGGACGATTTCGCTATCGCTACGGAATGACTGAGCTGTAGGTAAAAGAGGGTGCTTCAAACTTCAGCTCCACATAAGGGAGGTTGGAGTTGTCTTTAGGAAATTCGGCGTTAATGCCCAGAGCCGGAATGATGTAGCGGAACTGACTTGGATTCCCGGTCAGAGGATAGGTAATCTGTCCGTTGTTGGTTTCAATCGCTCTGATCTGGTTGGTTACGACATCTTGAATAAAAATCTTCAGACCGCTAATGTATTCATCCAGATCGGGACTTCGATTGCCATTGAGATCAGCGAACACAACAAACCTGTAACTGGTAATGTTGGGAACATTCACAACAGGCGTTGGCTGAACGCTGGACGACAACCGGGCTACGAAAGGAATGCTTTGCGGCAACGGGGTGGGGGTAGGAACCGGTGTGTCTTTCGGTTCGTATGATGTAGGTTTTAGATTGCCTGGTTTCTTGGTTGGCTTTGGGCTGGGTGACGATTTGCCAGTACCGCTTTGACAACCAAAAGAATATTTGATTGATCCCGCTGATGGGTTGGTCACTGCGGGATTCTCCAGAGAAACCTTGAAAATGATTTGTGTTCCGCTGGGGATGTTGTGTAAAACGATGCGCGGGTTGTTTCCGTTGTAATTTGTGTAGATTTCAGGTCGGATTTTAGGGCCGAAATCGGGCGCTCCTGCGATATGACCGGAGATGGTCAGATCAAGCATTGAATTATCACTTGTTGCATCACAGTGTAAATCCATCGCTTGAGGAGCGACAAAGGTAAAGTAGTCCTCATCGGGATTGAGAATCGTGGAGTAGATGGTCAGATCGTTGATGATCTGGTCATAGCCGATAATAGAAGCATTTTCTGCAGTGTTGTTCGGCTCAAGATGATCCTCGACGCCTCTCATTTCAGGGATGAATGAAAAGGAGAAGTTGTACGTTCCGTAGAGGCTGTAGTCAATGTGAGATTTATTTCCATAGATTTGGAACAGGATCGTAGCATCCCCGCTGGTTTCGATTTGAATAGATGGGTTGACCGGCCCACCGTCATTCACGCGTTTGTACACATCTTTCCTTCCATCCTTATGGATGACGGTAACAACCATGTCAGGGTCGACTGCCCCACTAGATGTGGTGATAACAGCCGCGTATTTACCTTTCGATACGCTTGCTTTGAAATAATCATTGTCGCCAGGGGTGAGAGTCAGGTCTTTTAAGTCAGCTCCAGGAACAATCTCCACGGCTGTTTCCGGGGTGTTATTGCTCTTGGGCGGCTTGTCATATACGTCATTCACGCCGCCGGGAACCGGGGTTTTTGTCGGAGTGGGGGTGGGTGTTTTCGTTGGGACAACGGTAGGAATCACGCCTTCCACGAACAGGCTGTAGCTTCCATATTCAGTATAGTCGACACTCGGATTTACCCCGGTGATGCAAAAGAAAATTGATTTCGATGATCCACTGATGTTCAGGGATACAACATCCAAGGTACCATCCACCCTCGGTGTGACGCGGGCGATCAGGTTAGGATGGCTGTTGGAAGGTTCTTTTTCATCGTAATCTGCATCTGTGCAGGTTGCCCCTGTATGGTCTGAATAAACAAACATTTTTGGAGCAACAGCACGGCTGGAAGTGCCCAATTTAACGTCGTAATAGCCCTGAGTTAGGTTGACTACGTACCAGTCAATATCTCCGGGGCCAATATTCAAGCCCTTGTACTGATAATTGGGCACCAGCGTGTTTGCTTTCAGAGGGGACTGGTTTCCGTTTCCATCAATCTTGTCAAAATCATCCCACCATCTCGGGGTAGGAGACGCTGTTGCAGTGGGTGCAGGGTTTTGCGCCCATCCACTGGTTGTTTGAAAAAACATAGCTGACAGGATTGCGAAAGTAATTACGATGAAAAAAACTTTTTTCATACTTTTGTCCTTTTCCCTGGCGTAATTTCTCTAACTGTCAATAGATGATTTCACAGCACAATTTTCAAAATCAGCGATATTTCCCGCGTTTTTTATTTAATAATTTCACATAATGTATCAGCCCCTCCAATCTCGTTTAATAATTAGAAATATTTCATGGAGTGGCTGATGAAATTAAGTGAATTTAGCGGGTTTATTGGCCTTGATTTAGTGTTTTCCGGTTTGAGCGGATTTTCTGTTTTTAAAGGTACTGAATTAATCGCTCATGGCCTACTGAATAAAAAGACGCTAAACACGTCCGATCCACAATTCAAGATCAATCATGCGAACTATTTAGCGGTGCGGTTAAACCAGTTATTTGGAATGGTAAGCAACACCATCTGCATTATTGAAAAGTCCGATTGGCATCAATCTGGCGGTGTTCAAAAGAGTGTCAGGACGAAAAGCGGGAGGTGGGTGACGAAAACTGTGCACGCCGAATCCGCCGGGCGCGAGCGGCGCGCTCTGCAATCCCTGGCATTAGCGCGAGGTCTGGCAATAAGCCTGATCCTTGCCTCCGATGGGCGCATCCTGCCGTACTACATGGCCGTTGACGAAGTGCGTGGGGCGCTACTCTGTGGAAAAAATTCTAAAGAAGCCGTATTTCATAAAATCAAAAAGTTGTACGGGTTGGATTTAGAACTTAGCACGGAAAACATGAACGTCACTGATGCCATTGCCCTGCCGAGTGCCTTTTTGAAGGTACTCACCTTGCCGGATGGTAACACGCGAAAGGTAAGACAGACCGCCCAACTCACACGATCAAAGGCGGCTGTAAAACTTTTCATGCAAGCCTTGCTGGATATGGGGCTGGGCGGCTATCAAGAAATGCTGGCTTTGTATAACCCTGAAAAGGAAAATAAATTATCCCACCTGCGATCTTTGCTGGCGAAACACAATCGAAAAGCTTTCGTAAAACCGTACTCAGGGGGAGACTTCACGGGTGATATTTATATTTCTGTGGACGTTTCATCCAGAAACCCCGCAGTTGTCGTTAGCAGAAAACAGGAAGGTTCCCCACACGAAATTCTTTTTCACAAAACCTACGCATTGAAGAACGATATGCCGGATATGAAGGACATCAGTTATGAGATTCTAACAGCGGCAAATTTACTGTTGTTGATGGGGTCAACTCGGGTGATGTTCCCTTATAAAGGGGTTATTTTTGATTATCTTGACACGCATCGTTCCGGGGCCGGGCTGGACTACCATATTGACCTTATTGCGATCAACAGCCTGTTCTTTATGTATGGGGTGTTGCTAGGGGGCGCGTATTTATGGGGATTGCCGGTCTTGGCTGTAAAAACAACCGATGCTAAAAAGGCAGTTCTCCGGAAAAAGAATGCCAGCGAAAAGGAGATCAAGGAGTATTTTGAAGAAAAATTCCCATTTTTGAAAAATGAACACACCAGAGGGGCGGCGCTTCTCGCGGAATATTTCTGGAAATTAGCTTAGGTTATTTTTTTTAAAGCTATTATATATTCAGAAACATTCTCCGAGGAGTGTCACTGCATGGAATATTTTTCCTGCTATTATCAGGTTATTAATAAAACTCAACCTGTTCCGATCCTCTCGCAAACCAGCCATATCCGGCGCTTAATGGTAAGCCACGATATTAATGATTTTGTTTCCCCGTTTATTTATTCGCCGATCACAAAAACGAATTACACGCGAATATTGACCAGTGCCGAGAAACACGATCAGCTCGCAAACTCCGAAGATTTGGTTCGGGTTAGCGAACCCGTGAAGGTGTTGCCTTATTTAGATTGGTTGGCAAATCAAGAACAGTTTGATGACCGCGACACAATTTTCAAACTCTATCTGGTTACTCCGTTCACCTACCGCTACGTAGACCTGCGGGTTCACTACGAAGCAATCAGCTCCTTTTATCACATTCTGGAAGATATCCGGGATCGTGTTCGCTATCTTCGCGTCCTGAAAGGTATCCCCTCGCTACCTTTTAAAAACAAGAGCGGTTATATCCTGAACCATCTTCAGCCGGTAGACGCAACCCTTACCGTGACCAAATCATATGCCAGAAACAAAAAGACGGTAATGGGGATGGTCGGATATGCCTGCTATGACTTGCAAGATGCTTATAAAGCAAACCCTGATATTCTCCCGGCAGTACGCTATTTCGGGTATTTGATGAATCATGTTGTTTTTGGCTATCGCAACCTGGCAATGGCATTTCCATACCGCGCTGATCTTGAACCCATCCGTGAGTTAATCCCAGCGATGGGGAATATCTCAATTGCCACGCAACTGGTGGATTATTATCCGATTTTTTACCGGGTGTAAGTTTTTCTTTTTTTTGTGGACGGTTTTTACTGGTATGGCAAAGAAAAAAATAGAGCTAATTTCGTTCGACCGGTCACTGGAAAATTATAAATTCAGCAAAGCTTATCGCGCCCTTTTTGAAAAAAAAGGATTTTATACAGTTGGCGATCTGCTCTCCTTTCCGCCTAAGCAGATTTTATTTTTTGAGAATTCAATCGACCCCGAAGAGTATTTGCTGACCTATGTTTCTCTGGTGCTAAAGGTCAGAGAAATTGTAGCTCCGCAAAATCGCAATTTCATCTTTTTAATCGCCAGAGATTACCAGGGGAATCTGTATCGCATTCTTTCCTATCAGAAGACGAAATGGAAGAACATATTGACATCCATTCTATCCAAGAAATCGGAGGTCACAATTCTGGTATACGGATTGCTCCGTCAGGACACAAGCTTGTTTTCGCAACCGCCGTGCCAGTATTTTATTGAGGCGCGATACCTCGATCTGTTTGCTAAAAAGCGGATTGCAACGCCGCTTTATTTCTCAGATAACGCGGTCAACGAAAAACTCCAGAAGTCGGTAGAAACGGTGCTTGACGGTGCCTGTTTTCCTGACGCGCTGGCCCCGTTTATGCCGAAAGGTTTTCCTGACCTGACCACAGCTCTCCGCTGGTTGCATAAGCCAGATGACAGAGATCAATGGCAGACAGCCATTAACCGCTATCTGATCGCGGCGCTGGTGTACTTTTTCATCAGGCGGGACCAGAGTATTCCCTTATTGACCAGCTACGAAACTCCTCCCCGCGCTCTGAACTGTCAATTTTCAGAAGAAGGTACTACGAACCTTCCGTTTGAACTGACGGACAGCCAGAAAGCCGCAATCTCGGCTACGCTTGAGAAGATGTCTCAAGAAAAATCGACAGTTCACTACATCATTGGTGATGTTGGATCGGGAAAAAGCGTTGTGGCCTACCAGAGTGCAGTTTCTGTAATGACCGCTGAGGTAGGGGATGGCAGTTCTCCACCGCGTGTGGTTTTACTAGCCCCCACGGTACTTCTTGCCACTCAACATTATCAGGATTTCGTTACTTACTATCCCGAGCTGGCTGATAAGGTCAAACTGGTGACAGGAACTTCGCGGGTGAAGGGCTTAGATCAGTACCAGATGCTGATTGGTACACATGCCCTGCTTTCGCACGGCGATCTGCCGGTTGACCTGCTCATCGTGGACGAACCGCAGAAGTGGGGCATCTCCCAGCAAAAGTGGAAGACACCCACGCACTATTTGTTCCTGACCGCCACGCCGCTCCCTCGCTGGACAGCCTTACTCCTTTCTAACTCAATCCCTTATTCGGAAATCGAGCCACGTCCGCGCGAGGTAACCCTGGTTCCGTTGCAGTTTTCGGAAGAAAAGTTTCGCTATCTGATGCAAAAACTGCCTCAGAACAAGCCGAAGATGATCGTGGTGCCAAAGATTTCATCTGAGGGGGCATACATGAATCTGGAACAGGTGCGATCCATCCTCATTGACATGAAAATCCCTACCGCGATTATTCACGGTAGGATGAGAAAAGAGGATGTGCTTGATGAGATGGAACGATTCAGGCGCGGCGAGGTGAACACGCTCCTGGCAACGCAAATGGTTGAGACAGGCCTAAACATCCTTGATCTCAAATACTTGATTGTCATTGGTGCCGAGTCTTTTGGAAATTTGAACCTGTATCAGTTGACGGGCAGGGTTGGACGCAACGGCGAGCAGGCATTCGCATACCTGATGACCTGCAATCTTCATCGGATGAAGGAATACACCGAGCAGGTTACTTCTGGTTATGAGGCCGCAAAGCTGGATTTGGTGCAACGTGGTGCCGGAAGTATGGATGAAGCGGAACAAAGTGGCATCGTAAAAATTGCAAAGGGTGAATTTATTACACCTGAAATCATTCAAATCGCCGCTGATGTCTACAAAAATCTAAATAAAAATCCGGCAGAAAAAGAGAGAGCATCAGCAGAATTATCTGCGTTTTTCGACCGTGTTTTTTAGGAATTATATATTTTTCGTATTGATTTTGTATCTCGATGAAAGAATTCGTCAGGAAATTATATGAAATTAGCAAATATTTAGATGGAAATTGTGTAACGTCTATTGGTGTCGTCAAGTAATTCGGAGGCTGTTTAGATAAGCTGTTACGTTTGTTTGAAAATGGAGAGGTAATTATGGGTACTGGTCAGAACAAAAAGGGTGCTATCAAGATTTTAGATGCGAAACGCCCGGCAAAGCCGCACATTATCAATCCGCTGAAAATTGCGGATGCGATGGAACGATTGAATTTGTATTATGTCCCATCGCTGGTTGATCCCGATTTGTCCCCTGAAGAGTTGCTCAGGAAGCATGCAAAGAGACTGGAATATACCGGATCGTACCGCGACGGTTACATCTTCCGGCAACACGTTCTGGCGGCTGAGACTCTGGAACAGCAGGGCCAGCTTTATACCGCTATTGACGATTCGATTCCGTTCGAGGAAAAACCGCCCGCTTTACAGGCGATCTGGAATGAAATGCTGATTAACAAGCGTTCAACCTACATGTTCGCCACTGTCACCCGCGCGGCAAAGCTGGATACTTTTACCTTCCTCCCGGTTTGGCAGATTCTGGAGCGCGCTGATGAGAACCCCGATGGAGTGTTCGTGGTGCGGGTGGGCGTTCCGGCTGAGGTGGCAGGAATTGAGCATGAACTGCCCTATATTACTTTTTCTGCGCCCTCCATGAAGGAGGCTACCGAGTTCGCTTACAAGCTGTTCCTGAAGTTGCGAGAAAACGAGGAAGCCTTTATTCAGGAGTTCCTGAAGGCTGGAGCGAACCGCGTGAATATTGCTCCTCATCTAATTTATCTATCCCGTGTTCTCCAGTTTGGTGAAGATGGTAGCAATGACGATGATGCAAAGGTCATCTATTACCTCGGGCAGGATGTCATCACGCTCCAGCGCGTTGATCCCCATAATGGTTATCTGCTTGCGGTTCACAAGCGTGTTCCGAACCCCGATGGGGGAGGTTTCAGCCATCGCGAGTTCCAGTTTTTCTTCGAAATCTCGGAACCTATCAGAGCTGTCCTGGCTACGGAGTTCTACCGCAGGTCAATGCGTCTGTCGAGCATTCCTTATTTCCCGTCTCGTGGCGTAGACGCAGTTCTGCCCGCTATGTTGGGGTTCTACCGGCACAAGGTTGCCAACCAGTATTCAGCTTCCAATGTGGCTCTGGGTAAAAAGATTGTCGCTCCCACTGCAGAGATATATGAATTCTTGAACGACAAAGGTTCGGCGATTACGGTCGTTGTCCCGGCAAAAGAAGAAGAGATCGTTGAGGAAACCATCACGCCGTTCGCATATGTCTTCTCTGGCACGGCTCGCAAGCTGGCTGAGGCTTTGAAGTGGGAGAACCTGAGCGAAGTAAAGGAATGGATCAGCGACTATGCTCCGCGCGTTGTCGACCCCGAGGACATTGAAAGCCCGATTGCTCCCATCGGTGAAATTTATATCAAAGAGGAAGAAGGACAGGTTGTCCGAATTAAACGCAACAAGAACGGTCAGCGCCAGCGTGTGGAAAAGCGGCGGTTTAGCTTTGAGGTCATCGACAACAACGCGACGATCGCGGCGATGGCTATGGAGCTGGTTGATTAGTTATCAAGTTCACTCAACGAGGCTGGTATGGCAGAAGCAAATATCAAGGTAGCCCTGATTTACGACCCTGACACGCCGCGGGTTTCAGTCTGCAAAAAGGAATTCCTGGTGCAGGATGATGAACATTATCCTGCACCAGCGAAGGAATACTACCTCTGCGTGTTGTTGGAAAGCGGGGTTGTCGAGTTTTACCGCATTCTGGGGAAGAAGGACGGCGCTATTATCGCGACCGCACGCTATACAGAAGCGGTCAACGATATGTTCTTCGCTCGCTTCATGGAGGTTGTAGGCAACAGCGCGTTTAGAAATTTTTTTACTGTTGATTCCGGCGCGGCAGAAGATGAAGTTGATGAACATCCTGTGGATGAAACACCTGTCCAGCAGGAGGTCACAGGGGAGATGGTCGAGCCGGAATCTGATCCTGATGTGACAGATACGCCAGTCGAAAGCGGTGATGGTTTATATCCATTTGCTGTAGAAAGCGTTGAAATCGTTCCGAGTAAATCTTCATCGTCACCAACAGATGAAGTAGGGAATGAAGGGGAACAGCAGAAGCAAGAAGATGAACCTGCGCTGGATCAGGGCGTAGATTATTTTCCTGGCACATGGATTGATGATCTCCCTGAGAAAAAGAACATTTTAAGCGGTTTACTCTGCAAGAGAATTGATGGGAAGATTTTCTTCATGGGAGACGGTTATGCTGTAACTCAGGCACAGAATCGAATCTACAACGTGCTGAAAAAGGCAAACATTGCGCCGATTCCTTACGAGGAAATCATTACCCCCCGGCGGCTGGTGATGGAAATCAGCAAGACCAAGCATTTTATGGTGGTGGCAGATTTAGAAGCCTTACGATCTACCAGTGAGGGCTTAGACGCTTTGCGGATTATGAATCAGAACAACGTCCTGCTGTTAGATTTGCATCAGCTCTCGCACCAGATGAGAGAAACTGAAATTCTTTCAACGATTCAGAACATCCACACCGTTGATGTCAAAAGTGTTTTGTACACTGGTCAGCGTGTCTTTATGTTTGTGAGCAATACGGGCGGCGTTGGAAAGACAACACTCAGCTTCAATTTCGCTCATTGGCTGGCTTCTAAAGGTGTTCACACCATGTATATGGAGCTTCTTTCCGGTAAGGGTATAGATAAGGTGATCGGGAAGGACACCTCCACACTTGAGGGGATTTTCGAGGGTAAAGAAAAACCGAGGCCAATAGAGCTGGATTCGAAAAGCACCGTTTACTGTGTTTCACTGGCTGATCCAACCAACGGCGGTGTTGATAATAAGAATCAGTGGGAAAAATTCTTCACAAATTACATTTACAGAATCGATGAACTGAACCCGCAAAATAAGGAGATCGTGCGTCTCCGCAAGGACACCGCTCCTTTCTACCATGCGGTAATCATCGACACATATTCTGACTCCCTCTCTACCCGTATGATCTTACCGGGGTATGTGACAGATGTCGTTGTCGTCGTTGATATGCGTCCGACGACGACTGCCAGCCAGATACTGGACACAATCATCCCGCTGGCAAACCCCAGAAAGCAGGGCGGGATTGATTATGACAGAGAACCTGCCATAAAGAAGAATTTTTATTTTGCCTTCAATCAATACCGAGACAACCCAAGAGTCCGGGCACATTATGAATACACTCGCGCCCAGCTGGAAGTCATGGCGCAGGAAAACAACGTTTCAGTTCAATCAATTCGCATAGATAACAACCCTGTGATTTTAGGGCAAATCCATATTAAAGATGAAAAGAACCGTCTGAAGGTTGTAGCACCTTTAGTGGAAGCTATGTACGGTATCAAAATCTAACTCAGGAGCGTACTGGTATGAAGCGGAGCTGGATTCCTATTTTAAGCATAATCGTTGCCGCAGTTGTTGCTTATTTAATGTGGCGGTTGACCCAGGATGTTTCGCAAATGGTTTCAATCCCCGTGTTAAATTCGCGAGTCGCCCCAGGAACGAAGATTACCCCTGACCTTGTGACTTACGCATCGGTGGATGAAAAGATTCTTCAAAACACGCCCGTTCAGCTTATCGCTGACCCGAGCAGTCTGATCGGGAAAGTTGCTTTCACGAACATTTTGGATAACACTCCAATTTTTGCGCCGCAGGTAGTTGATGCCGATCAGTACAGTTTTGCTGAGGCAAAGAACAATTATTTCGTCTCGTTTGGACTTGACGAATTAAATGTTTCCGAACTTCCATATAACTTTGTAAAAGGCAAAATCACAGTCTGTATGGTGGTGCAGAACCCCCATGTTCTCAACCAGTTCCCTATCGGTTTACCTCCTGAGGATATGGAGACGTTGAGCTTGCAGGACATCCGCTGTCCCATTCGCAATATCCAGGCTGTGGCGTTAACCGCTGACAATATGTTGCCATGGGTTTACATGACCTATGATCCTGAGGCAGGCAAATATGTAGCTGGCCCCAATGCATCCAAGATTGGGTTCTGGGTAGATGCATGTGACAGCGAAGAAGAGGGGTGTCCGCCACTGGTCGATGAAAACGGCAACCAGATATACGACGAAGAAGGTAAACCACTTTACGATGTGGAGTGGAAGGTAAAACTTCTGACCAAAATCCTACTTCGTCCTCAGGCAACATCCACATCAGTCACAAAGCTTTTCTTCCTGACTGCTCCGCAGGAATTCGCTCGTGAAGAGGAGGGCGCGGCAGTGATCGAGGATATTTTCACTGTTGATCCCTACGAGACCTTTGATCTGATCTGGCGACCGGATGAGATCAAAGAGTTAGCAGAACAGGGGGGTGTACAGCCATAACGCGATTGTTCAATGAATTATGGTAGGGGCTGTTTACAACTGAGTTTTGTGTAATGTTGGCTGAAAACGTCATGCTTTCAGGCCCGCTCATTAGTGGATGGGCGGGCCTGAAAGTTCAAAAGTGAGGAGCTTTTATGGCACAACCATCGATGCGAGATAAAAAACTGCAGGGGAGTGATGCGCCAGAATACCGCGAAATTGGCATTGATGACCCCGTCGCGTATTTAGATTCGTCCCGGTATCCGATTTTGTACGAGGGTTTGATTGAATATATCAACAATCAAAATGTTGTTGTGCCGCAAATGGGTGAAAAAGATGAAACGATCAAAGAGCGTTTCAGGGATACTGTTCGCACCTATTTCAGGAGAACTTTGAAATTAACTACATCAAAACCTCAACAAGGGGACGTTGAAAATCGTTTAGAGGAAGCGGTCAGTGATATGGTGGCCCTGTGCATGGGATACGGGCCGCTTCAGAATTTCATGCAACAGAAAGAAAACGAAGAAATTATCGTCCGAAACGGATCAATCCTGATTGAAAGGGGTGGTCGGATTCTTGTTATTGAAGACAATACAAATAATCCTTTGCGAAGGCAAATATTAGATCAACAGTTTACGATTTTGGCGAGGCGTATTGCAGACCTGGGAAAGATACCCATTTCTGATAAAAGACCTTATGCGGTCACGGTTGTTCCTGATACGCTTGACCGAATTGGTGTAATTATCCCCCCATTAGCGCATGATTATGTAGCTATTAACATCCGGGTCTTCCCCAAGACAGACCCGTTCGACCTGTATTCCCTACAGGAACAGGGCACATTCGCCAATAAGCAGGAATTCCAGCAAAACGTACAGAACATTATCGAAATGAACAGAAAGAAAAAGCTGGAAGCAATAAAAAGGGAAATTAAAGGAGAAAGTCAAGGCGATGATCAGAGGAAAAAGCAGGAAAAAAAGGAACTGGATAAGGTAAAGGGGAAAAAGAATACGGAAAAAATTGTGGAGGTAGCAAAGCCTCCAAAATACGATGCGTTTTTAACCCAGTATATTGAAGAAAAACGAAGAAAAAAGAAAAGCAATGCAGATATGACGCCTGCAAAGGCTGTGTATGAAATGGCGCGCGATAAGCGTATAAATCAATTTCTCGATTCGATACCAGACGATGATGCCCGCGAAGAATTTGAAAATATGTCGAAATTGTTCGGCTGGAAAGTAGCAATGTTCTTGGGTTATATTGCGTACCTGAACTTAGCGACAGTGCTTGTCGCGGGCGAATTCTCATCCGGTAAAACAACTATTTTGAATGCAATGTCGGGGTTTATTCGCGATGACGTATCACCAGTTGTTCTCGAAGATTATCTCGAATTGAAAATCCCCCACAAGTATGTACTGCGTCTGGTTACATACAAACAATTTGACCAGGGAGAGGTGTTGAACACTGTTCTGACCAGAATGCGGCCCGATCTACTTATTGTGGGTGAGCTCGTCGAAAAAGGTCAGAGTTTCGAGTTCTTAAATGCATCAAACCTCGGTAAAAAGGCATGGAGCACTATCCATTCTAACAATGCACTCACTGCCCTGATCCGGCTGGAGAACCTTTCGACCATCCAGGGGTATACACCGTACGAAATTCGCCGCCGGGTAGTTAATTCTATTGATATGGTCGTTCACACGGCACAGGAAGGTGGCTGGCGTTTCGTCAACGAAATCGCTCTGGTTCAGCCTTATTTAAGTGAAAAGGGCGATTACGTCTTGAAGCAAATTTATAAAAGTGGGAGGAGAGGTGCGCGTTTAGACCTCATCCAGGCATTATGGGCAGGGCTATCCGATCAAGATTAATTTTTTCAACGGAAGGTCGGAATGGAAACATATCTCGAAACTATAGATGCTTTTGTTAGAACATATTACCCCCAGATAAGGGTTTTCTTTATTGGGGTAATGTTCGTATTTGCCTTTTCGTTTACGATGATGGTGGCTGATTTCTTCAACATTCAGCTCTATAAGTTGCAGTTTCGGCTGGCGAAGAAACGGTGGTCGATCCGACACGAAAAAGCACTGAAATCCATTCCACTGTTCCCTGGGTTGAACCAGTTGGATTTCAGGATGATGATGTTCGTTCTGTGGATTCTTGTTGGTATCGTGGGTGCAGTTCTAGCGCAGGATATTCTGGTGTCGCCCGTTGTGTTGATTTCGATGGCTGGTATTGGGTGGGCTGGTTATCGTGCTGATGCATCAAAAGACTATATCAAGCGGCGCGGCCATCTGGTTGAAATCCTGCGGCTTTTCCAGTCAAACATCGAAACCTATCAAGGTTTACAGGAATCACTGCGAGAGCTGTACAAACAGTACCTGGCGCTAGATGAGAAAGTGAAGGATGAACACTTTATTCACAACCTGGCTCGTCTGAACGAATTAATTCCTCAGGGGGAAGAAATCGAGGTGCTGGCTGACCGTATTTTTGGTTCAGACAAGGTTTACCAGGATTTATCCCATGCCATTTTTATTATGATCCGTTCCGGCCCGGCCAACGCCGTAGAGTATTGCAAGGAGCGTATTCAGAAAACCGCCGAATGGCGGCGGCTGGTGACGATGATGAACACCGAGGTCGGCGGCATTCGACTAACGGCGCTTGTGCTGGAATTTTTGCTGGTTGCAGGAGTATTTATGACCCTGACACCTCACTGGGGCGAAATGAACAGTATGTTCCATGAATATTTCTTCATGGATAACGGTAAGAAATTGTTCCTGGATGTCATTATGGTTGCGCACACCGTAGTCCAGTTCTTGTTCAACGAATTCTTGAAAAGCAAATCCGAGAGCATTTAGGTAGCAGAGGAGAAAGCATGGACGGGAATATCTTTATGCAAATCTGGCAGGCAATCATCCAGGAAATTCAGTCTATTCCAGTTTCTACCCGCTACATGATCATCGCAATTGTTGTCGGGTTCGGATCTGGAAATCTGGCTTATCTGATCGCCGATATGCTCAATTACCATGTGTTCAAGCTTACGTTATTGCTTCAAAACAGGAGCAGGAAGAAAAGTCGTAAAAACAGCCGGGAGAACATGTTGGTCACTCATGCAGGAGTGATTTACCATCCGGCGGTATTCTCAACAACCATCACACCAAATGATATCTACGGCGTGAGTGAGTACAACTGGGAACTGATTTTCGCCACCTTCGTGGGACTTGGGACCGTCATTGGTATTTCAACCGACCCAGACCCTTTTCTCGGCGGTCTTTACGGCCTGACATTCAGCCTGTCCTTGATTTACGGTGGTTACAAGTTCTTTATCTACCTTAGAAAAGTTAAAACGCGGAAAGATGCTCTCGATGTACTGGACTTATTGCAGGAATATATTGCTATTGAGCGCAACTCGCTGAACAATGCAATGAACCGCATCAAGGAGATGTATATCAACCACGTTGTTCAGTACGGCAAATCTTCGTGGATGTATAAAAACTATGTCCTGGCGCGGCTGGTCTTCTTGATTTCCACGCAACCCGGGTATATTCCCCAGGATATCCTCGCTCAGCTGGGCGAAGAACTGGGGGAAGTTGACTCGATCCGGCGTGTTATGAGCAACGCTTCCAGCCTGATTGGTCAGACCGGCGATGCGGGATCGGTTATCAAAGAGCAAATCGCCACTTATTACGAGTCTTACGTTCAGGAACTCCAGGAAGCCATTCCACAGCTATCCGACAAGCTGTTTGTGCCCGTGATGATTACACATTTTCTTCCGTTCTTAATCATCTTACTCTGGCCGGTCATCGAGACAATCTACATTATGATGAGCGGCGATATTATGAGTGGTGACATTTCCAATGTCCCGACGTACTTGATTGGTAAATAGAAATGCACTATGAACTTTGACCTGGTTTGCGAAACAATTCCGGCAAACTCCATTCTAAATGCACATATCGGTATGATGGGTACAATGGTGCTGGTCCCCGGAACCGATTATCTGCTTCAAACCATAGAGCTTCCAGAACCCACTGGAAGCTCTATGGTTACAAAGACGATCAGAACAGGGCAGTTGCTTTCGGTACTCAACGGCGAAACCCCTGTTGCCGGCCTGCGGCTGTATGATAAGCACCCCAACAGTCGTTCTGTACTAGTATTTGATCTATGCGAGCTGCGACCGTATCGCTGGTTAGATTACAACTCTGTTTATTACACAGCAAAATTTCTGATGAGGTTCGTACCAATAAAAATCGCGCGGTTAAGCCCGCCCGATTTCCGTAGTTTTTATAAGTATTTCTATTTGAAAATTGGTGTAACGATTATTTTTGGCGCGCCAATGAAAATTGCGTTCGACGAAGTGGGGGAAATAGTGGAAATCTTACAGCACTATGGTGCTTTCTTGTGGGCCATATCTGACATTATCAATCAAATAAAAATATTGAGCGATGTATCTAAATTAAACTGTTGCCGGGGGCAGACCATCATTCCGAATATGGTCGCACCCCCGGCAATTACCAGAAAGTTCCCGGCGGTTATCGACAGTGGTTCACCGTCTTCTTTCTTGAATCGAATTATTTACGGTGCAAGAATTGCCTGAAGGTTATTCTCTCCTGCAATTTCAAGAATGATTTCGCGGAACTTTGTAATTTCTTCATCGGAGAGGATGCAGGGTTTCTTAGGGCGCTTTACCCGGTTGTGATGTTCCAGACTTTCCATCGTTTCTGCCATCAGTGCGGCGTTGATTGTCCGGCCTGCAAACATTCCCCACGATTGTGCGGTAGTGAAAGCCTTGAAGAGAAGCTGTTTCATAGCAAGTTTTTCCTCGATATCATCATCTACACTGAACGCGATATCAAACTCCTCAGAGGCTTCCTCCGACGGGTCATCAGAGCATACTCTTTCGGATAATTTTATATAACGAAATGCGTCGCGCTCCGCTTTTCTTTCATAGTCGGTCATCGCACCACGCATGGTGTTTGTAATCCAGTTGCTCTGTGCGCCTTTCCGGGGGTCATACTTATCCAGCCGTTCGGCGATGTAGGCATAGGCGAACTGAAAGGCATCATTCATCTCATCGGCAGGGATACGCCCCGCTCTCACGTAAGCACTGATTTTTTGTCCAATCAAGTATGAGTATTTCCAGTACAGAATGTCAGGCGTGAGTGGCGCATATTTATCTAACCAATCGTCCTCGGTCAAGGGAGCGCCCTTCGCAACTGCGTCCTGATAATATTTTTGCCTTTTGATGTGTGCGAGTTCTTTTTCGCGCCTGGACTTCGAGGTTTTCTTCGGATAAAAGCCAATCAACAAAAAGACATTAACGGCATTCGTAATGCACTTATCGATCCATTTCCGCGATGGGGGAAGTGGGAGATTGGCGATTTTCTTAGTTACGTAGGACTGAATAAAGGATAAGGCTTTCTCGCGCTGATTGTCAGTCACATAGCCGAGCTGGTCGATTTTTGCCTGTATGAGTTCACCGAGTTGTTCCTGATGCAACACGTATGAGTTTTTGTCAGCATTATCAAGAACCGGTATTCTGCGAGGGGCGGAGACTGTGTTCGAGCGAGAGCGGCGCAAATTGTCTCCTGGCTTTGTTGTTGTTTTGATACTCATAAACACACCGACCTTTCCTACTAATAATGGTGCCCGTGATTAGCACGAGTAAATAGAGCCAGAGCTGTTCTGGCCCAAAACCAACCTATCTGAGAAGTGAAGAACTTACGCAAACACCTCGCTCGTTTAGCCCCCAAAGAAGTATCTTTCAAAGCAGACCTTCTCGGAATGTGATGCGTACCAATAAGTAAATAACGATAAGAGGTTGATTTATTACAATAAATAAATTTTTAGTAAGGTGCTTTTTCTTCGTACAGTCAACAGTATATAATTAGTTTAATTTTTTGTCAATTTAAATTAATTAAAAATACCGTGTTTTCTGTCATAAATTCCCTATTACAAAAATCATAATAATAATTGTACTAAATATATTTTACGAATATTTTTCCAAAATATTCGCTTAATTATGAAAAACGCACCGCTGAAACGTCTTATCTTTGAGCGATTTTTAGCCTGGTAAGGAGACAAATTGCATGGAAACAAGGTTCGTGGAAGAGTTTATGAAGAGTGATGTCGGATTCTGGATATTCACCAAACAGCAAATGTACTTTTCTTTTGGTGCTATGGGCGGTGCGCTATTACTGTTCGGTCAATTTTTGGATTTAATTCCGCGCTTAATTATTTCTATTTTTCTCGGATTTATTATTGGCTTTTTCGCGGGTTTAAAAATAAAAAATATTTTCGGTTATCAGTATATTTTATGGATGATCAAGTTTTATTTTGAAAAAATAATTAATGGAAATAAGGGAGATTTATTGATTCAGGCATCCGCGTTCAACACACAATCAACCGTCGAGGTTGATGACGATGCTTACCGCGTGGTCGAAGTTCAGAAGTTCTTGATGAAAGAACTCTGATAGGAGATTTGTTTATGGCATACGTTTACAAATTCATCCCGCGGTCTTTCTTCGGACTGCCGCAAGAGACGATTGTCAATATCGCAGAGGCAACGCAAAGCATTTTCAAAAGTGTTGCCGATCCAACTGACCATTACTGCCGCATCATTATCCACAACAGCCGCTACAACCTTGATCCCGTCATCCAAAGACTGACAACCCAACGCGCCAGAAGCGGCAAAACATGGATGATGCAGGGTCTTACCTCGCTGATAAATAGCTTCCGCAAAAATGCGCAGGAAAACCTGTTCCAGACTTATGTGTATCTGGTTCTTTATGACCGCAAGCTCGAAGACGCGAATGATTTTGCGCGCCTTTTCTCAACACAGACTGGCATGTACCAGATTGGTACGCCGCATGATGCGCAGGGGCTTCCAAAAATAGTGGAAACGGTTGCCAGAGTTACGGATCGGTACCTGTTCACCCCGCCTTCACAATACTGGCGCGGCCTGTATATCACCGATCTTTTGGGTGTTCATAACGTTTTCCAGCCCATATTCAATTTGCTGAACCAGCCATTTGAACTTATGGTGGCGTTTGATATCAGGTCTTTCGCACTATCGCATCTTGATCAAACTCTGAACATCACCTTCAACCGCGCTCTGGCCGAGGGTTATAAAAATACCAGCCCGTTGACCCGGCCAAAAGTCGAACGCCGGATTCAAATCCTGAATGATGTCAAAAATTTGATCGCCACCAAGCAAGAGGGGTTACACGAAATCAAAGGTGCAATCGCATTTTCCGCGCCCACTTTAGAAGATTTGAGCGATAACGAGGCCAAAATTCAAGCCGCCGTGAATGGCTATTACACCGTCGGCATCCCACGCGGGATGCAGGCGCATGTGATGCGCATGTTTACAACGGATCACCCCGCCAATATTCCTACCCCTGGGGATATAAAGAAATCGGTGGTGTCCAGTAACATCGCATTTTCCAACGTGGTTGGTAACGGTTTTCCTGAACCTGGTGGTAGTGATGGCATCTGGTACGGAAACAGCTATCTCAATGGTCATCCAATCCTTTACAACGGATTCGGTGAAAATAAGAATGACGCTAACCACACCATTGTATTAGGTTCGACCGGATCCGGTAAAACGGTACTTCTGCAAACTCTTGCGTACCGAAGCCTGCTTGAGGGCCAGCAGGTGATTGTACTGGAGCCTCGCGGTCACTTCCGGCGGCTACAGTCCGTTGTTGAGGGGGATTCGGTATACAACGATATGGCTTTCCAGGAAGGTTATTCAATCAACCTGTTCGATGTTGTCTATCGCGACCTAAATGACCAAATATCTCATGTGGTCAACGCGCTTTCACTTCTGCTCCAGAAGGAATTCAATGAGGTAGAGCTGGCTGTAATCCGAAATGAGGCGACGAACCTTTATCAATCTTTTGATTCCATTATTCTCGAACATCTCGTCAACGGGCTACGCCAGGAGAAATGGACGAATCATCTCAATTACGCCGTAAGGGACGCCGCCGCAAATATCGCTGACCTTATTGACATCTCGATCCTCAACACGGAACTTGACAAAATCTTCAACCGCAAAACACGCGGCATAAATCTGAATCTCGACAGTATTGACCTCGCAGTTTTCGACTTTGAGCGCGTTTCAACCGAATATCGTGCGCTTCTGTACTATCTGGTTCTTGCGAATATTCACAATTACTGCGTAGAGCATAAAAACGAGCGCAACCGCATTGTCATCGTGGACGAGTATTACTTGATGAGCCAGATTCCCGCCCTGGCCGAAAGTTTATCCCTGTTTTTTAAGACATTCCGTACTTATGGGGTGGGGTGCTGGGTAGCCGAACAGGACTGGTACACCCTGACAGGTTTCGAGGGTCAGCAGAACAAGCACGGCGAATATCTGGTTTCTAACGCCAGCAACGTTATTGCTCTATATCACAACACTCTGCGTGATGCCCAGGCACTCAAGGCGATTATCCCCGAACTCAACGATGATCTCCTTTCTTATATTACCGGCGCACGCCGACCGGGGACGGGTATCTGCAAATTGAAGCAGAAGATTATGCCTTTCCACCTACAACTTACGGAACAAGAACAAAATCTGTTCCTTGGTAGCTAATTGCATCTTTTTATTGTCTTTACTACTTTTTCGCGAGGCTATGAGACAAATATGGGTAAGAACAAATACAGCCATGCAGACCTGATACAGTACAACCGGTTGTTCATTGAATACCTGCGTCAGCAAATTCAGGAATTAACAGGGGATAGTAGCGGTAGTGATTGGAGTTCACTCGGCTTTGAATTTGGAGTCGATACCGGGGACAGCACCCCGTTTATTACTTCCGAATTTGACCCCGAAGATCAACCTGCGGCAGTTGTCCAGGAGGATACGTCATCCGAGCTTGATGCTGATCCTGAGGATGACGAAACGAGCCTGCGCGATTTTCAGCGACAGCAGTTGCGCAAGTTATATGCCGATGACGACGATGAAATTGACGAATTGCCTGACCTCAGTACATCTCAGGTATCCAATGATGATGATGATGATGATGATGATGATGATGATGATGATGATGATGATGATGATGATGATGATGATGATGATGATGATGATGATGGATTTGAAATCGTAGAACTTCCCGAAAGCTCTGATGATGCCATTGAAGAAGTTCCTTTCGATGAACAGGTAGAGGACGACGCAGACATCGATTATACAGATGAGTTCACAGGTGAATTAGAGGAAGCGGTTGAAGCGGAAGATGATGATACCGCCTGGGCAGAAGAGTTTACGTTGTCTGCCGACGACGATGAAGGTAATGCTAGAGAAGAAATCGAGTTTGATGGTCTCGATGATGACTTTAGCGATGATTTGGGTGAATTCGATGTAGAGGAATCATTTGAACCGTTGGATGAACTGGATGACAGTGCGGATGCCGAGATCGTAATAGCCGATGATGGCGAGATAGATCAGGATGATGAAAGTTTTGCTGTGAAAACTGAATTTACAGAAGACGATCAAGAATTCAACCTCGAAGAACTCATTGTTGATGAAGAAGAGAATGAGTTTGAAGCCGAGATCGAAGATGAAGACGACTCAAGCGAAGTTCAGGTTGTTGAAGAGACTGCCCTTGAAGTTGATTTTGATGAAGAAGATGATGAGGAGGTCGAAAAACTTCCGGTCGAACCGTTTTTCGAAGATGACCTGGATGAACTCAATGATGTAAGTGGTTCCAGTGAAGGCAATCTGGAAGATTTTGACTTTGAAGATGAAGAAGATGATCCACCGGTCACCGTTGATGATGAAGCCGATGTCGTAGGTTTCATAGAAGAAGATATTGATTTTGACGATCTGGTGGAGTCCGGTGAAGAAAATTCCACGGATAGCGGTGACGATGATGAATTTCTCGATCTAGATGGCCTGGACGATGATTTGTTCGCATGATCGCTGGTTGGAGCTGACTAAATATGCGCTATATCAAAATTCATCAATCACGATTAATCCTATACGGTATTGGTGGTTTTTTACTTTTACTTACTCTGATTGCGGCCATTTCAGCACTAACGAATACTCCGGGATTAGAAGGGGAAGCATCAAGCGGCCCTAATTTCTTGTTGCCTGCATTTCTTTTCCTGTTGACCGGTGCATACTGCGGGCTTATTGGCTATGTTTTTCGAAAACTTTATGGTCGATGGCGAACGGCTCGGGCATATGAAGTCGCGTTCACACGGAAAGAGGGGGATTACGGGATTGATAGCGTAAAAGCCAATTACCTCGCGAAAAACCTGATTTATATGCTTGCCATTCAGAACCCATCTCAACGGTTCTCGGTGGTAATTTCCAAATCAAACAACTGCAAACCAATTCTTGTAACAAACCTGTCTAAAGAGAAAGTGGTTTCCTTCAGCGAGGGAGGAGCAGAATTTGAAGGAATAAATATCCGCTTAAATGATGTTGATGTGCGGTCTATCTTATCTGATCAAAAAAGCCGCTTTATTTACTGCTTTCCAAAAGACGAAGCGGTTGTCAAAGAAACGGAGATCATATCTTTCCCGGATATGCTGGAAAAGGGGGAAGGGAATATTGAACGCATATTTCTCAACTTGATGTATGAGCCTGCAAAGGATAAGAAATCAACTCCGGTTGGGAACATCGTCGTTCAATGCCAGACAAGCGATCTCGATGTGCTGGAGATTATTAGTAGACATATTCGTGTTCCATTCAACCATCTTATCCTTTCCAACCATGCCTTCTGTCGGTTGTACCAGAGTCTATATCGGACGATGGTCAAAATCGTGATCTCAGAAACAATTGTTGAGACAGAAGAGATGATGAAATTCCCTCCTGTCAAAAATTACCCGGAGGAATTTTTGACCAGTGCGAACCATCGCAAGTGGATTGTGGCCGCTTCTGGCGAAAAATTTGACAGCCCTGTTTATCTGAGAAAAAACACACTCGTTTTGCAGAATTACCCCGGTCTTACCAATCCAGCCACCGTCTGGATGAACACGATGATCAAGCTTGATAACCATACATCCTTCATTGCGCTGGATTTAGACGGGAGCATATCCGCATCTGCAAAAGCGATGAACAAAGACTACCTTCTGAGCAAAGATTTGGCGATTATCAAAGCACCCACCGATACACCGGAATACATCATCAATCTTTTGGGCATGTGGTACGGGGTGTCTGGCGAATACCGTCCAGAAATGCTTGGCGCTCTGCTAGCTTACGCTGAAAAACTGGTGCGAAATATTTTTGCCGATGAAAGCAAAGATCAGCAGGATCAGCTCGTAGTAATCTTGCAAGGTTCGATTTTGTTGACGATCCTGAATAACGATACCAACTTTGATCTTGCTACTTTCTCACTTGCGATCAAAGAATTACCAACCCCGATGAATTTTTTGAAAAATGTTCACCGGGCTACTAACGCACTTGTATACAGGAACGATGATGCGAAGGTTTTGAGACAAGCGTGGCTGGTAATGAATGAGGCCGGGCAGGGCGTCGATTACAACCAGACCATTGCTCGTCTTGAACCGACATCGGCGCATATGGCTTCTATCAACCTTCTTTACCGGCGACTTTCGGCTTTCATTTCTGAGCCGGGGAACCTGATACTTTCAAACGGGGACAGCCGCTACAACCTGAACGAATATCGCAACATCATATTCGATGTGAGCGCATGGGATGGAAGACCAGAATCGTTGATGTTGGAATATGTACTAACCGGAATGTTTTATGCCCAGTTCTTGCGCAGGAAATTGGGCTTCAAATCTACGAACTTGCTGATCGGTGGAATCAGTCGTTTGAACGAAGACGCTCAGAAAATTGCTCTAAGGATGATCAGGGATCATATTTTGGAAACAGAGGGCGATGACACTCTACTTATCGTTGCTGACAAGCAGTTGACGGCAGGGTATAAGAACCTGTTCCTTTCGAAATTGTTCAACGATCTGTACATATTTCGCCTGCAGGAGGCTGATGAACTGCGAGAGCTACTATATAAAGCGAAGATATTGAACAGTATTTATACCCTTCCAAAACAAAACGGATATATTTTTCGGTTTTCCAGCGATAAAACCAAACTCGTACCTGGGAGCGTTTTTACTGCAAAACCTCAGTTAGTAAGCTGAAAAATATTGGTTTTCACGATTATTGGTATTTTCGGAGTGGTTATTAATGTTGCGCGTGAATCATACAATGATTTCAACGTCGGGGGCATTGGCGATCATCGCATTAACCCATCCAGAGGTCACTTCTAACATTGGGAAGAATCTTGTTTTTGTTACCTCCGTGGCTAGTGGGGCGACTTTAGGGGCTGTTGCGCCCGATATGGACATTATTATTCCGTCTTTCCTGCCCCGATTGCTTTTTTATCCCCTAACAAGATTTTTGCCGGAAGAAAAACGCAGTAAGGTTGATTACGGTCACCGTACATATTCCCATTCGTTCATAGCGATTGGGCTGGTTGCGCTGGCGACCCTTCTGGCGGCGCTGATATATTCAAATTCAATAGTTTATCCAGTTTCAGTTGGCTTTCTGCTTGGCTATATCTTCCACATCCTGGCAGATATGACCACAGTTTCTGGTATTCCTCTCCTGTGGTGTTTTAAGTCAAAAAAATATCACATCCTTCCCAAGTTTATGCGGATTGTGACCGGAAAATCCATTCTAGAAAGGATTTATGCGGGAACTTTCTTTTTCGGAGCATTGCTCGTCTTCGTATTGCGGTCGAATCTGCATAAATTTTGAGAAGGTGCGCTTTTATGGAAAAGTATAAAAAATATACTATTGCGATGGTGGTATTTCTGGCAGTCATCTTGATTACCGCCTGCCAGAGTTTAGAAGATGCCTATCAATGTGAAACAAACGCGAATGGAGAACTGGTCTGTTACCGGTTCGGGGTAAGTATGCCTGCCCATTATGTGTACTGGATTGCGGGCACAGATACTCCTATGCCAACGGCAACCCCATATCCAACACAAAAACCCGACTATCCTCCTAATCTCGTTATCTGCAACGGGGTGGAATATCCGGTTGAAGAAGTATGCACCAGACCAGCTCTAAGAAACGCGTGCCAATCTATTGCATCCTGTAAAAAATACGAGCCGACAGAAGTTCCGACCCCGACTCCTCTGCCCACCCCCACGCCGTATGTACGCAAGTACACCTTTTACAAAAGCCAGAACGTCAATGTGAACGGCGTTGTGGTGCGGTTTGGAGACGCCGATCCATACTCACCTGATCCTGCAGTCACACAGGGGTATTTCCAAATTAAGAACCCGGAAACCGGGGAAGTTATTGATGAGCGAAATTATTACTTATTGCATTTCTGGCTGTTCAATACATGGTCAAGACCAGTGACGGTCCCCTTTGTGATGGAAGGGCGTATTACAGAAATCAAAACCGACAATGGAATTTTGGTTGGGGAATGGACTACAGACCTGTACTCTTACGCTGTGATGGAACAGCTTGAACAACCTGTCCTATCCGGCGGAATGGATACGCTGACCCTGCAACCACGTACCTGGACGAAATTCATTCTGCCAATCCCCGCCCCGGAAGGAAATGCGTCAGGGATGGCTTTCCAGATCAATTCAGATTTGATGTCCAGTGACCCGGAGGCGTATATCACCTTTATCAACGCCGTAGACCCAAAACTATGCCGCCCCGATCAGGAAACATCACCAGAGGGGTGTCACTATCACGCCGAAAAAAGTGCGGAGGAGTACGCCCCATTACAGTCGCCCCCGCTCGATATGGTCGAATATTACATTCTTCCCGAACTGGGCGGATCATCCCGGAGTTACTACCAGCCGGAGATGATGGGAAGCGGATCAACCGTTTTTGGGGGGGATGTAGGCGGGAGAAACCCAGCCATTACTTTTGACTGGTCTTCATTCGTATGGGAAGGGCCGACATCCAATCAGATGCCGGTCACCAACGTGACTATCAATCAATACTACGGTTGTTCTGGATTTTCGGGGACGAAAGGATGTGTTTATCAAAAAGAGGCTACAAATTGCGACGCGACCGTCCCGAAGTGCAAAATTAATGGGCATATGGGGTGGGGGTTTCACGATGGAATTGATTTCGGTGGCACTCCTGCTGATGCCGTTTACTCCGTGTCCAGTGGAATTATTGACACTATGACCTGCACCGGGCCGGATAACTGGGGAGATTACTGCGAAAATTACACCTACGGGTATGGCAGGCTGGTCGTTGTCAAAGACTACGCCAACTCGCTGTGCTTCTACTACGCTCATTTGAGCGCATACCCAGATGCTATCCCCGCTGTTCCGACCCCATCCGGCTATGGTCCTGGTATGGATCAGTCACCACTGCCTGCGGTTGAACCAACACCGCAAACTGGATTAGAAGGGACTGCAGAACCCGATTATGAGGTCTCACCGACACAGATGAGAGTCGGATCATACGTAACTTCTGGTATGGTACTCGGAAAGATCGGCACTACTGGTGGATCAAGCGGCAATCATCTTCACTTTGAAATTCGCAAACTGACACCATCAGGCAGTTGTTCCGGTTCTGTCTGGCCCGAAGCGTTCCTGGGGATTGATCCAGGAATTAACAACTAAAGGTTCTAAAGAGATAATTAAAAACCTTTATAGGATTACAGAATGAACAAAAAGGTTCTTTTACTGCTGGTAGTTTTTCTTATTGTGCAAGTGCCGGTAGGCACAGCTCTGGCACAGGACGATACGCCCCCCTGGTGGCCCACCCCAGGACCACAACTACCCGAATCTCAGGGTGGATGGGGTGAGGTTATTTACCCGACCCCACAACCACCCGCGCGAGACTGGTACTGTCTTCCCGATGAGAGGTCGGGCGAACGCTACTGCTTCGACCGCAACTCAATTCAGTCAGTGACCGTTGGCGTACGTTACTTTGATCCCGAAGAAAACCGCATCATTCCTGTTCCATCGGCACAGGTGGAGTTTCGTTATGTTCAATTGCCGAGGGACGCCCGTGCGGAAGCTGGTGTTGCACTCGATTCCTGCACCACTGGCGCTTCTGGCGACTGCGTGATGCATCTCCCGTTTGAGGAAACCGGTTCATTTCTGATTAAGTCTGCGTCCGTCGGTAGTATGCACGTCGTTGATGAAGCGGGGTACAGCAACTTTATTGAAAATGTCAAAAAGTTGCAGGGCAGTGTGGATTTATCCATTCTGGATTATGAACTGCCCTACGTTATATCAGTGACCGGAGAACGGCAGTATTACCTTGTCCTTTACCCCGCCCAGGAAGATGATGGCGTGGTGCTTTCATGGGGGCTGTTTCAGCAGACGCCGCAAAGTGGACACGTGCGCGCTCACTATATGAACGTGTTTAGCGATATGCCGGAAGCTTTGCCGGCCAGTATTTCAACCGATATGGTCAACGGCGTTGAAGAAGTCGCTCCTTATTATGGTGAAGAACAAGACGCTGTTCCCCAAAACGAAAGTGACCCCGAACCGGTAACCCAACCATCAGAAAATCAGCCTTCACCACTGGTCATTTTCCTGTGGGGGTTACTGGTTGTGGTCATTTTGGCGGGGTTGTACATTATTTACGATATGTACCGCGATAAATTCAAGGCCTTACGGGAAAAAATCAAGAAGGAAAAATAAACTATGTGCCTAACTGTTTGTCGAGCCACAGAGACAATCTATGATAATGACCGGACATATGTATGTTCTACCTGTTCTTTGAAAACCAGGAAGGATGAATCACAGGTTTGTGATACATGTAAGCATTTCCGTGAGGGTGCTAATGGGGGGAATTATTGTGCGCTAACAAGCATGTCTATTCCCCAAAACCGGTGGTGCTGTCACTGGAATGCTCCTTCAAGCCTTTCTTACTATCCTCACAGTTTGAACAATGTAGATGGTATTGTGCTGGTAACCTCTGACCAGTTTGAAGAAGCACTTCAGGATTATGAACACTGTCTGAAGTCGGTTGAAAATAATATTTCGCTGGAAGAACTGCTGGAAACAGATGATTTTTTTGACGCCCTGGAACCCGTTGATGATGACCCCATCGCTATAATAAATAATAATGAGGCAGACAATATTTATGAATTAGAACAAATTGCACTTGCTGAAATTGAAAAAAAATCGAAATATCAGCGGGTGACCAGGGAAGATACGAACGACAGGGTATATGTTCCCATCGTAGTAGGCGATGCTCTGGTACACCACCACGGCGGAATAGAAGGAGTAGTGCGCTGGTTTGAAGCGATTTTTGGCGGTAAAGAGGATATTTTACTGGACTGGAAAAATCGCTGGATTGTCAAGCCGCATCGTTTCGCTGTCCCAGCGGTGTATGGAGTGCCATCCCCTGAGTGGTCAAATTATATTGATGATGATGTCACCAGCTTAATTCACGAATTATTTTCATAACGTCTGCCTGCAAAAATTATAAATATTACTCTATGGATTAGCGTAGCGGTATTTGATTGGAGGTAGTGTTTATGTGGACAAGCCGTAAGGATCGCAGGCAAGTTGCTTTTTATTCCCTCTTTCTTTCCTGTAAAATCCAATCGTCCCCTCTGTTTTTCGATATTGCCACGAAGTTTTACGCCGACCGGGATACCGCTTACCTGGAACAGGCATATCCGGCCTTGCACCACGTTCGTGTAAATGAGTGTCCGAAGTGTTCGGGAAGCACTGGTTACAACGAAAAATTAGGTATTGACTGCTGGTTTATGGTCAACCTCCCCCTCAACGAAGGGGGCTACCTGTTTATCTACGATTCGCTCGTGAACAATATCCGGTTGAACATGCGGGATTTACAGTATGCGATGGACGTAGATGCCGCTTTGGGCGAGATGCAGAGAACAGAAAATGCGGTGCGCGGTGGGCTGGAGAGAGGATGGCTAGTCCCCTCCGACATCTTGGGGAAGCGAATTGAACTCAATACCCCCCATAACGCCTATTCGATTTCCGTTGCATCCATCCTCGGCTACATCATGCGTGATGGTTGTATCATCGCTCACATGGACTTTCTTTCAAGCGTGTTTAGTCTGGACAGGCTTGATAAAGTTCCCCCTGATTCGCCGGTCAACACATACGCAATCATGTTCGATACTGCCAAGCGAATTAATAAACCTATTAATTCGAGAATTTATTTTGTGGACAGAGAATAATTATAAAAATCCAAAAAATCACATTGCTATAATATTTTTCGAAAGCAGTAATCAATACATAGGAAGCATTGATGAAGCCAAAAGGTTTGATTTCCGATGCAGTTGAAATATTACGCCAGATACCGCGTGTCAGTGAAAAAACCGCTCTGAATATGATTGAGCATTTTTTGTCTGATACGATAGCCTGGGCAGATTTCAAAAAAGTCATGGAAGTGATGATGTCCAGTGGCTACTGCATATGCGGCAACTTCGCTTCTGACGCAAACCAGCAGTACGATGGAAAAAACCTGTGTGAATACTGTCGAGAGGATAATCGCGAAGGAATTGTTCTTATTCCCAACATTCGTACCATTTCGAAAATGGAAGATATTTTACCTGGGAGGTATTGGTATCACGTAATTACAGCAACCGATACACAAAGCGAAACCGAAACTATTCATGCGCTGGTCAAAAATATCCAGCATAAAATGAGCTATGACGCGAACCCTATCAGCGTTGTAAGCGCTCTGGGCAGTGATGCCTTATCCAACGAAGTTTTTCTGACCATCATTGATACTCTGAAGGATGTATTCGGCGATAGTGTAAAAGTATCAAAACTTCCGATTGGTATCCCTATGGACACCCCTATTCAAAAGGTAGGGGATGCTACCCTGCGAGCGGTTTTAATGATGCTTGACTCTAATAACCGGTAAGAACTTTAGGAGAATTTTTATTATGGCAACGACCATTGTAGTCGGTAAGTTATATAACCTGAAGAAAGACTTTGACAACAATCAGAACCCCCGTATCGTTGGCTCCCTGTCTGAATCCGTGAAGGGATCGAAAGGTAAGGGTACGTTGTGGTATTTCATTCAGGTCTATGGCGCGAATATGAATGTGTTCCAGACAATTATGAACAACATGGCGGCTAAGAAATGTGTTCGCCCGCCCCAGGTTCAGGTTATCGGTGAACTTCAGACGCAGGTAGTTGATAGCGGCAACCCCCAGTACACAAACTATAAAATCTATCAGACGAAAGCCGGTTCGCCTGTGCTTACAGTTCGCAGTGTTCAGGTCGTAGACTGGGGCACGGATTACAGCGAGACGTTCAGCACTGAAGATGCCGGCGTAATCGATGACGGCGGGTCCGAATATGGTACTGTGGATGAAGACGAAGTCCCGTTCTAGGTGATTTCGTTACAAAAACCCATAACCCACCTCCTGAAAAAGTCCTCCTGTAAACGGAGGGCTTTTTCTTTTCAAACTCGGTGGCGATCTTTGCTTGATTTCATCTGAAATAAGCAAAGGTTTTCTGGACGGGTATTTGGCAACAGAAGAAAAATGTATTTTGTGTTCGCTTTCCGTCTAACTATCATCAAGCGTTTTTCAGGAGGTATTTCCTATGTCAACAATGCGAAATCCAGTGCGGATTATTAGTTCCGGTAAAGGCGGGGCAGGGAAAACGACCATTTCAACGGCACTGCTCTGTTATTTATTGGAAAAAGGAAATCAACACAACGGTTATAACGTTTTCGTCGTGGATGCAGACCCTGCCGAGACATTGGCAAAAGCCTTAGGGTGGGAGGATAAAGTGCCCCCAATCAGCATTGGTGAGCTGAAAGACAAGCTCAGCGAGGCTGACATCCCCGATGGCTTGACCAAAACTAAATACGTTCTCAAGCAGGTGATGGAACGTGGTGTGACCCGGGTAGAGGATGGCTTGAACAAAGTCAGCTTTGCTGTGATGGGTCACCATCAGGAAAATTCGTGTCTGTGTGCTTTCAACACGGCAGTGAATGAAGTCCTGCTGGCGATTTACAACTCCGATGCCTTTGACTATATCCTCTCGGATAAAGAAGCGGGTATGGAGCATATCAACCGCGCAATTTACAGCGAGAAAAAAGACGTACTGATGGTCGTATCCTGGCCGCGTCCTGATTACCTGCGGGTTGCGAAAGAAATCCTGACCCTGGCTGATGCCTTAGGAACAACGAAAAATCGCTTTCTGGTAATCAACAACGTGTTTGGGTCAATCAGCCGTGAAAAGGTAGGAGAAATTCTGCGTAAGAACGAAATTCCAGAAGGTATCCCTTATTTTGTTTTCCCCACGCTCGGAGACACCTTTGAAAAACCTATTCGCCAGACGGTGCATGAGGACGAAGCGGTGCGCGCGGTTCTGGCTGAAATTGTTGAATACATTGATTCGGTACGGGGGCAGGCCGATAAGTAATCGTGTTTGAGGAGCTGGATGAAGCGGAAAAATCTTCTGGCACAGAAGGTGACCTGGAAAATCGGGGCAAGTTTGTTTTTTGGCTTGCCCCTGATCTTCATTATATTGATTGTTGCTGGTATTGTTTTAGATCAGGGCAAAACCGATGAAAATGTACAATTATTAAATACAACTGCAAACTCCCAGATAAGCGCCCCAATCAGTGTTGATCTGGTTGATGACGATGATTCCGCTGGAACGGCATTTGGTGGAAGCACTGATCCTGCATCTGTCATGCAGGAATTTTATGAATGGATGTTTAATCCAATACTGGATGCCCTTGAAAAACAGGGCAATTTACCCTATCAGACATATACAGTACAGCCGGGGGAATCTCTCTATTCGATTGCCGAGAAGTTCGGAGTTTCTGTAAATTCAATTTACTGGAATAATCACCTATCCAGTGGAAAGGTGGATGTAAACACAACTCTGGTTATCCCCCCTACAGATGGAATATATTATATTCTTTCGCCGGGAGAAACCCTGTCCAGCGTTGCAAAAAAATACCGCCTTGAGCCGCAAAAAATAATCAACTGGAACACGTTTCTCACCTCGACAACACAGGATGAACGTACGGTGGTTTTCCTGCCTGGGGCAAAAAATATCAATATTGGTGAAGGAGAATCGTTCCAGACATTGAACACCAGCAATGGAAAATGTCCGATCTCCGAATCTAAAACAGGCACCGGTATACTTCTGTGGCCGACGACCAGCCGCTTGATTTCCGGTTACAAATATGAACCGGAAAATGGTCATCCCGGTTTAGATATCGGAGTAAGTGTCGGCCAACCGATATATGCGGTTGATGCCGGAGTTGTTGTTTGGGCGGAGTACAGCAACGTAGGCTACGGCAACCTTGTCATTATCGACCATTTCAACGGCTGGTCTTCTTTATATGCCCATCTTGATGATTATGCCGTGAAATGCGGGGATGCTGTGGATCAGGGACAGATTATTGGGTTTGGCGGCAATACCGGAAATTCGTCTGGCCCACATCTGCATTTGGAAATCAAGAATAAACGAGTCCCCCAAAACCCGCAGGAAGTCATCATGCTGTACCCGGAGGACTTTATGCAGTAAATTCGGGTAGAAAATAAAAAGCACTCGTCATATGAGTGCTTTTTATTTTCTACCCATAGAGAAGGAAGAATAATCAAGTTGCTATTATATATAAAGGCAGGAAAATTCTAGAAATAAATTCAAGGAAAAAACATGGCAGTTCCGAATAAGAATTGGTTGCTCGCTCTAAGGATCAGGGAACAGAACAAGGAAACTTACAAAAAAACATTTGATTTTTCTTATTCCTTTCTCCTCTATCCATCTGAAAAGAACGAAGCCCATTTACTCCTGTCTCGCACGAAAATTGCGTTCGATCCCGATACGTTTCCATTCTACACATGGCAAATGTGTCCGTTTCGTTTGAATCCGGGGTCGCATGAATATATTCTGACGGGATCGAACGAAGTCCAGTTTACAGAAATTCAGAATGATATTGTTAGAGCTTTTTTGGCGGTTGACCTGATGATAGACCGCAAGCGAGCTTTCTATGACAATCTGGCTCGCTTTTTCCCTAAAGGGGTGTTTGTACCGGCAGGCTTATTTACTGCGATATTGGCGAATGAAATCGAACGGCGTGGAGAAACCCCCATTTTTTCCGGGGCCGAATTGAACCAAATTTTTGAGGCAATTATTGATTAGCGGTAGGAGTCGGAATTTAAATGTGTTTTGAACATGTGCAGTTGCATAACCATACTAACAAATCGATGCTGGATGGTATTCCCGATGTAGCCGAACTGGTAGCTCACGCGAAGTCGCTGGGGGCAAAAGCCGTCGGTGTGTCCGAACACGGCAATTTGCTGTCCGAATATCCTTTCTACAAAGCCGCTAAGGATTTTGATATTCAGCCGGTGATGGGCATGGAAGCCTATATTTTAAATGGGGCTGAGTATCTGCGCACTGCTAAAAAACAGGTGTTAACAAGGGAAGAAATTGAGACCGATCCGTTATTCAATTTCTACAAAAACCTGCCAGAATCTGCAGAAGCAAAAATTCACAATCATTTGCTTCTGTTTGCTTTGAACCAAAAGGGGCTGGAAAACCTCCACAAGATTGCCACCTTCACCCACCAGCACGTATATCGTAAACCATCTCTAACCCATTCGTTTCTAAAAGAACATTCTGACGGGATTTTGGCTACATCGGGGTGTCTGGCCGCGGAAATCCCGGCGCTGCTCAGTAAAGGATTGATGACCGAAGCTGAGTTCGTTCTTCAGTGGTATCTGGAGCTGTTCAAAGACCGTTTCTTTCTCGAATTCCAGCGCCACAATATCCCCGAACTCGATGAAACCGTTAATTACGGACTCTTGGAGCTGGCAAAGAAATATAAAGTCCCGGTTTTAGCAACCAATGACATTCACTACTTGCGGCCAGAGGATAAGCAGATTCAGGACATCTTGTTGAAAATTGGCACTTCCGGGGTGGCGAAAAAGAGCAACGAATCCGATGATTCGGGGGACGCCTTTTCCATTCAGGGAGACGGGTATCACTACCGTACCCCTGAAGAAATGTTTGAAACCTTCAAGGTGTATGGCGAAGATATCGCCAAAGATATGCTGAACAACTCTATCGCCATTGCTCAGGATGTTCGCTACGAGCGCACCATCTCCAAAGATTTTCTGTTGCCCGTGACTGAACCTGGGCTTACGAAAGAACAGAAGGCACAGAAGTTACGGGATATGGTTTATGAAGGGGCGCGCAAGCGTTATCCTGAACGCATCGATTCTGATGGAAATCTATCTCCCGACCTGATTGAACGCCTTGACTTTGAGCTGGGTGTCATCACCTCGATGGGGCTGACGGATTACTTCTTTATTTTGAAGAAGGTTATCGACCACATCCGGGATGAAAAAGTCATCTGGAATATTCGCGGTAGCGGCGGCGGTAGTGTTGTACTGTATGCGCTGGGTGTGTCCCATACTGACCCGCTTCGCCACAACCTGCTGTTTGAGCGCTTTTTGAACCCCACACGCGTGACCATGCCAGACGTGGATATTGATATTGAGGATACCTTCCGTGAACCTCTTGCAAAGTGGCTACAGCAGGAATACGGTGAGGATAAGGTTGCGCGCATACTGGCTTATGGCAAGATGAAACTCAAGGCCGCTATCCGCGAGGCGGCGCGCCAGATGGGGGTAAAGCCCGCAAATATAGACATCCTGAGCAAAGCCGTACCGAATGATTACAGTACGGTAGAAGAGCTTGAAGCAAACGAAAACTTCATGCATCTCATGCGGCAGTATGTCAATTATCAGAAAATTTTAGACCTGACGCGCATGATTGTTGGCCGCGACCGCACCATCAGCACTCATCCCGCAGGCGTGCTGATTTTCGATAAAGACTTTACAAATTACACTGGATTGCATAAACCTACCAAAGACAGCAGTGGTGAAGGGGGAGATGACGATGGCGGGTTCAGCTCTTTATATCCAGCTCAAGTGGATATGGGTGCCGCTGAACTGGCTGGTTTTGTTAAGTTCGATTTCCTCGGCCAGCGGAGTTTGTCTATCGTTGCTGAAACTCTGAAAGCGATCAAAGACCGTCACGGTAAGGAACTTGGCTGGGACGATATTCCCTGCGAATACAACGATGCCTACGACATCTACGCTACGGGGGATACGGTCGGCATCTTCCAGGTCAGCTCTGACCAGATGCGGGATATTTTCAAACGCCTGCAACCCAAGAGCCTAGACCAGATTGTGGCGATCATTTCCCTCTACCGCCCTGGGCCGCTGAAGTACATCGACCCCTACATCGAGCGCTCCAAAGGCAAGGAGTACGACCTGCCCTCCGAGAAGTTGAAGCCCATCCTGGAAGAAACCTATGGCATTATGGTTTACCAGGAGCAGATTATCCAGACCCTGAAGCTGGCAGGTTTCAGCGGCGGTGACGCAGACACCATCCGGCGAGCCATCTCGAAGAAGAAAATAAAGGAAATGGCGAAATACAAGGATGAGTTTATCGCCGGAATGAAGAAGAATTTCCAGATGTCAGAAGAAGAAAGTGAAAAAATTTGGGATGACATTCTGGAATTTGCAGGGTATGGATTCAATAAAAGCCACGCCAGTAGCTATGCAGAGGTTTCAGCGAAAACGGCATGGCTGAAGAAGAATTACCGTCTTGAATACCTGCTTGCCAGCATGAACTGCGAAATTAAGCACAACGATAAAGTGATGGTGTATGTTGGAGATGCGCGCAAGTCTGGCATCAAAGTGCTTCCTGCCGACGTAAATGCGAGCGATGCCCTTTTCAAAATTGAAGGAAAGAATATTCGCTACGGCTTGCTGGCATTAAAGCATGTCAACCAGGAAAACATCATGGAACTGGTTGCCGAAAGGGAAGCTAATGGCAAATTTGAAAGCATCGAGGATTTGCTCAACCGGGTAAAAATGAACACTTCGACATTTGCCGCTTTACTGCTCGCCGGGGCGTTTGATTCTCTGGTGTTGAGCGGTGTTGAGAACGGCACTGAAGTCAGCCCGCGTTATATGGCATACTCCCAGTCGCCAAAGAAATACAAGAACTCGGTGCGAAAGATGGCTGGGCTGGATAAAGACAAGGATGGAAAGAAACTGAGCGTAGAAGAACAGGAAGAACGTGTCCCGAAATCCTTTGCCGAATGGCTGAAGTCAGAGGTTTCGGTCGTTGGCGAAACTTACCTGACGACCCATCCAATCATTTTATGGCTTGGAGGGCGCAAACTGTCTACGGTTTTCAATAAGAAACACCCCGTCGTCTTTGCCGATTTCGCTATGGAACGGATACCGGTCAACGGCGAAGGATATATACTGGGAATTATCCGTTCGGTGTATCACAACATCAAAAAGAACTGGCTGTTTTTAACGGTTGGCGGGTTTAATCCCCCGGATATTCGCCTCGCCGCCTTCCGCAACTTTGAAGCCCTATCAAAGGTGGCAAACGAGGATTATCTGTGCCTTATCAAGGTTTTCCGTTCCGAGAAAGGCTTTACCATTCAGGAAATTCAATCCATCGGCCATGTGTACTCGCCCACGACCTATCTGAACAGCTAACGAACGGCACACCGCCCCCACAACAAATGCAGTGGGGGCGGTTATATATTGTCTGGCTATTGATGTAATTCAGGGAATATTCAGTTTCCTAAGCGGTTCGGCAGGTGCATTCAGCCTGCGTTTGGCTTCTTCTACAAATGAAGGTATAAGTTCGACCCTAAAATAATGACAATCCAGAAGTTTAGCCGCCGCGAGTGTCGTCCCTGATCCAGCAAAAGGATCCAAAACTAAATCCCCCGGTTCTGTAGACAATTTCAAACATCTCAAAGGTAGTTCGAGGGGAAAAGCGGCCACATGATCACCATGTTTATTGATGGGGGAAAACTTCCAGACAGTTCGCAGCTTTCGCTTGTTCACTAATGATGGAGCGGACGTAATAACCTATTCTTTCAGCCCCAATAGCAACCTGAAAAGGGGCAAGAGTTAAGTCTTTATCTTTCAAATAAGGGTGACCAGATGAATAACGCTTGTGGGGGGATTTTCTCCACACATCGCTTCGGTCACCTTCTATGGCTTGCAGGCGTTCTGTACTGCCTCCACGTAGATAGGTGTCGCCAATATTTCACAGATTATCCTGTCATCACTCAATACTCTTTTGAGATGGCGCAAAACCTCTATAGAATGGCATACATAATCATCAACAGTCGTTTCTTCTCCGAATGCCACCCTTGAGTCATCATTCCATTCGACAGCTAGATCGCCGGGATACTTCCCGACCCCCAGTAGGGAGGTGAAGTTCCAGCCGACTGGACAATGCCAGCGGGCATTTGCTTCACAACTTCTATGCAGTTCCCTAAAACGATCCGGTCAAAGAAATCAAACGTCCTTTTAGTACAATTATTAAACTTTTTTGAATAAAACAAAAGATAGGGATCGGGTAAGTCGGTATCTAAGGCGCAGTCAGGAAGTACAGACCAGCCGGGACTGTGATTTCTCGCCAGCATCTGCACACTTTTCCAGGAAACGAATTCCCCAGTATCTTTTCTTATGTGATCGATTTCCTTTGCTTTCGCTAATATCCGAATGAATTTGATTGAAAATCCGATGAGTTCAGCGGCATCAAAGATAGAAATGTAACAATCTCTCATACAACCAATAATTGGTTTAGTTATTCATTTTCATTTTCAGTGATCGGTTGCATTTAGATCGCCGTCGTTTAGCTTTCAGTCGGCGCGCCTCGCTCTTGCTGACGAATGCCTGCTTCTTTCTGGCGATGCGCAGGACACCACTCCGGTTTACCTTTTTGATGAATCGGCGCAGAAGCGATTCGTTAGTCTCGTCTTTTTTTCGAACAACCTTTACTGGCATACTTACTCCACTCCTCAACAATTCTATATACAGCCGTAAGTAGATGACGCTTAATCAACGCGGACTACAATTTCTTGAATATTTCTTCCCTGAATTTCTGATACACCCACTTTTTCAAAGGCTTCAAGAACTTTTTTCCGTTCACCCTCCGATGTAGTAATGATGAACAAAGGATGAAGTCCATAAATTGAAATGAAGTTTTTCTGCATGATCTCACCATTGACATATGAGATCAGCTCCATCAGATCGGTAGTCAACCGCTCTTTGTTGTACCGCCGGTCATGAGGAGAAAGTGCCCCGAAGGAATCTTCTGGATAGCCATAAATCGCGCTGTTAGCAAAAAAGGTTTCGGCAGACCAGACGATCCCCGTAGAATGACAACTTTTCAAGTTATTTTTTACGAAACCGAAAAGATATCCGGCACCGCCCGTCTCCATGTCCTGATCGGGAGACATTGTTTTTCCTGCTGAAATGCCGAGGAGGAACCGCTTATAACTGCACCAAAGCAGTCCACCAGTTTCGATGATCTTCACGAGATTGTCATGGTTGCCTTTAATCTCATGATAAACGTAATAATCACGGAATTTTTCCTTTTGTTCAGTAAGTTCTGCGTCCAGCCGGTTCCAGCCAATTGCACCACCACGACCTGTCTCTCCATTTTCTGTGATGACGATTCCATCCAAGATGCGCATATAACTTGGGTGACTGATCATTTCAGCAGGGGAGAGGTTCAGGTAGCTGGAAATTAGATTGATAAGGCTGGAACGGCGCTTCCACTTGACAAGGCGCTGTGCGTCCAGCAAGAGCGACTGCGTCAGCATGTGAAAATCCCCCTCATAATCCAGCTCGGCTAAATCCTGGGCGAATTTATCCATCAAATTATCAATAGCGAGTTCTTCTGCCTCGTCTATGAGCATGATGCGCCTGAATTCCGGCAGATCGGTAATTCCTAACGCCCATGCCTGGCGCGCCAGGTAGAGGTATTCAGCGTCTTCCTCTGACGCTAACGTTCCGCACAAATTCAACTGCCTCAGGCGGTAAACCCCCTCGGTAACGAGCATATCGGTGACCTCATTGACCGCCGGAGAAATAAGTTCAAGAGTTCCCTGCAGGCTGAATGCCACGTCTTCCGAATAAGGATAGTAAATCGCCATCCAGCCATGGTATTCATTGTCGTCCAGGTCAATGAGAACCCCCTTTGCGTTAAACTCATATCTTTTGAAATTGTTGATTTTGAAAATCCAGTTCCGTAAATCCAGAATCCCCTCGATAGGGCGGTACGGAAATCCATTTACAACTTCACTGTCTACCGGCTTTTGAACTTCTACCTGTTGTTCGATCTCCACCTCAAAGGGGGTTATCCATTTTGGTTTTTTCCATTTGTTGGGATCACCCGATTTGGCGCAGGCAATGCAGTCTTCCAGGTCTTCAACAAAGACCAGATAATGATTAGCCATTGCAACAAGGTTGGGATCAGAACTCTTTATAAAGGAAAGGAGAAGTTCCTTACACTCCTTTGTGTAGGCTTCTACGTATTCTTGCAGGACACCGTCTTTTGGGCCGTATTTAGAGACAAAATGGTAATTGAGTGATTTTGCAGCTCGGATCAGCTTCTCGCATATCTGGTGTAACAAATCCTCTTGTAACTGGGTTTTGACCAGCTGGGTTTCATAAGTCGTTATATATTTTTGGGGGACATTTTTAATACCGACCGCACTTAGCACACGATTCTCGGCTGATGAAACAGCCTTCTTTAAAAATGGGAGATCAGCGCGCACCTTCAACAGCAAAATAAGGCGCTCGCCGCTAAAATCGTCAGGCACAATCAGGGTCTGGCAGAGTAAATCTTCAAAGTCATCGCCGCCCACAAGCAGACAGCCGCCGTTGTGTTTGTTTTTCCTTGTGTCAGCGACTAATTTAGGGGTAATAGGGGTTATGACCTGCCCTGCCGGGGGGAGAACTGCACCGCGCAAATCATTGATGCGTAGAAACAGATTGACGACCGAATAACGGTCGCCAAATCTTTCTAATAATGGGGAATAGCACTGCCAAACCGCCTCACAGTGAGGATTGGAACAGCGCAAGTCGGTATCCAGGGCGTAACCGCACACCAGACAGCGAACACCTGTCAGCCCCATCATACCTCCTGGTCGGAAATTTCAGTTTCAGTCACATCTTTCAGCAGACCATATTCGTAGGAATAAACCCGTTTCATCAGGCTGGTATTAAATTCAAGCCTGGAATCAATAATGTTTTTGATAAATTCCAGACGCGAAATATTAAATTCAACGAACCCGATTCCATATTCATCCTCATCGGGGGGCGTATCGTTTTCAATGGAGTCGCGCATTTCTGGAAGCAGTGACAAATCCTGAGTGACAGTAATTGCGCCATTAATACCTGTGGCGTAAATTAATCGCTCAAGCGTTTGAACATACTGCCCGTAGTTGCGATTATCGGAACAGTGGTGGAATACGTAATCACCCTTATCGGTGTGGTAAAGGGTTAAATATTCCGTGTCGCTGGCTGGAACATAAATTTTGTCACGGTCATATCGATAGACCATAACAGGCATATCAATTAAGGAAAAAGGCAGAAAATTCAAACTCATTAGTGCCTGAGCATGTGGCCGGTTATGAGCCACGAAGACCGGAATACCGTATTCATTTTCGTAAAACGCCGGAGTGTTTAATAGCAGAGATAGTTCTTGCGCTTCTTTTCCCCCCATATATTCGTTGGCGGTCAGAGCTAAAAATTTATCGTGCTTCTCTGCTCCTTGCGTTTTATCAATCATATTAGCAGGAAAAATACCGTCAAAAGCAATGTTGTACATTTAATTATCTCTCCTTTTATTGCTAAACCACTGAATCATTATAGCAATCTGCATTTTTCAGGATTTTGAATTATTGCCAAAAAATCGTCTTTTATATATTCAGGTATTGTGGATGGTTGGACAGATGGGATTCGTTGATTATTACATTATTCTGGGTGTGACCCCTGAAGCCGATACAGATACGATCAGACGGGCATATATCCGTTATGCCAGGCTTTTCCATCCAGATATCAATAAATCCGCCGAAGCGGATGAGATGATGCGCTGGATTAATCAGGCCAAAGAAATCCTTCTGGATAACCCCCAGCGGCGCGAAGCATATGATCGGGATCGGGAATATTTTTACCGGATGATGAACAGACGCGCCGAACTTGAACAACAAAAAGAAACTTGCGCAGATAGTCCGCGCCTTCCGTCCCACAGCGAAAGAATCAATCCCCCATCATATGTTATCAGCCCTGATATTTTTCGTCATGAACCTGCCAGCAAAGATACCCGGAGGGAGTTGCAGGCTAAGGCAGACGCAATTAGAGACAAAATCAACCAGATTCAAACAGAGCATGATGATGAACTTATCAGGATCACCGGATCGCGGTGGAAATTCATTACCAATTTGACAAATACCGCTTGGATCGCCGCAGTTTTATTTATGCCTGCAAAGCTGGCAGACATGCTTTTCGTTTTCCCCATATCTGGCAGGAACCTATATGTACTTTCAGCAGGTCTCGTTGTGGCAATTGAGCTGGCCTGTTTATATTTCGTCTCGCGTAATAAAACTGTAAAGCAGAAGGCTAGTTCTCTGATTAAATCCTGGTTTCAGCCACCCTACGGACTATTGACGACGATGGCATTAGCAGGTTTGTTATTAATCGAGGATTTCAACAATTTTGTCCTTTGTGCCTTAGCATTACATGCACTACTCATCGGCAGGGTGTTTGCAGTTTATCAAGGTATTTTCATGGATATTCTGAATGCCCATCAAAACGCATACCAGGCCAAAATGCATGGTCTGACGATAGAGCTGTTGGATACTTGGGAAAAACTGTCTGGGATTAGGGAATAGTTTCAAAAAACTCCCGGATAAGCGGTACTTGTTTTGAGAAAATTGTCTTTTAAAATCCAGTCGTTATTATTTAACATTAAATGAATTTTAAGGATAAATCACTCGGGGCGTATTTTTCTTAAATTTAGAACAATTATTCTAAAATAAAGCCATAAAATAACAAAAACGCAGGCAATATGATCTTTAATTAATGAAAGTCTAATTTAATTGTTCAATAATTCGATTAATTAGCATTGACATTTAAACCCGTTGTTGTAAAATATGTACAGGGATTTATATGGAGATAAGAACTCAGCACCGAAGTGCTGAATGTGTAATTAGGAGAAATATTATTATGTCCCCGAGAAAGAAATTTAAACCTCTCGAAGACAAGCCTGCGCTTGAAATTTCGGAGGCTCAAGTGTTGGAAACCGCAGTTGATCCTGATGAGCAAGCAGATCACATTGATCAAATGGCAAAAGCACTTCTTGAGATCGCCGGTGAGGACGCATCCCTTCTGGATAATCCACCAGAAAATGATTCTGATGCCTCGGCCACCGCAACAGAATATACACCTCCGAAGCGCGGCAGGGGGCGACCTCGAAAGACCGAAACAGAATCCGCCGCAGTAAAAGCATCGGATAAAATTGAACTCAAGCGGCCTGCAAAAACTGCGGTGGTGAATGAGATCGTAGACACCATTCGCGGATTTGACGAAACCCTGCTTTCAACACTCCCAAAGTACGTCATCCGTGAACACGCCGCTCAATTTTTTGAAAACCTGGTAAATCAGATAGCAATCGATACTCCCATTCCAAAGCGCGGCCCAGGCCGCCCACGCAAAGTTGAGGCACAAGCCGCCGCTGTTCCGGCCAAAAGCGGCCCTGGCAGGCCCAAAAAGATGGAGGCCGTTGCTACTACACCCATTACTGCTGAGGTTCCAAAGCGGGGTAGGGGAAGACCACGCAAGGTTGAGACCCAGGCCGCTGTCCCATCAGAAACGCCTGAAGTTCCGAAGCGCGGACGTGGCCGCCCACGCAAGATCGAGGCGCAAGCCGCCGCTGTCCCGGTGGAGACTCCTGAAGTTCCAAAACGCAGGCGTGGACGACCTCGCAAGATCGAGGCACAGGCGGCAGTTCCCGAAGTGACACCAGAAGTTCCAAAGAGCGGGCCAGGAAGACCACGGAAGAGTGAAGTTGCAGTAGCGGCCCAGCAGGTTGTAGCTGAGGATGCGCCGAAAAAACGCGGACCGGGTCGCCCGAAGGGAAGCAAAAATAAGCCAAAGGAAATTGAGATGACAGTTGAAGCGTCCCAGAAGCCTAAGCGGGGGTGGCCTCGAAAAACCGAGGCGTAGATAGATCATTCAGTCTTACAGATCAAAACAGAGAGGTAAATTACCTCTCTGTTTTTTATATTTTTTCAAGACCGCGAACCTTTGTTGGTAAACAAATATTGCTTTTATTGCCATCCACTCCGTCTTGGAAAAAGACCTTTATTATCTAAGGAGTGAGTGCAATGATTTGCGGAAATCAGGTCGCTTTACCTAACAAAACAGCCGAATTATATGGTGGTTGTGCGGTTCAGAAGCCTAAAGGTATCAATGTTAGCATTCTCCGCCATCCGAATCTTGAATGGGATGCGTTTCCTGAAAACTGGAAAAATTTCATTGTCTGGTTGGATAAAAACAGCCTCACGCAAAACGAGAAGGCTGAGATTCGTTCTAAAATGGAAAAACGGCTCGCAAGGGGAGTGAATAAAAAGAGTGATATAGACTGGATGCCGTTTTTACATCGCTGGAATGTGCGCTATGCAAAAGAAGTGGACGGGGCAGTACGCCTTTCATTTTTAGAACTTGCACAGTTGGCGATGTTTTGTGATAAGCGCCTCCGGGATGAATTAAACGCTGGCATTGAAACCCCCTATATCGACCCAGAAGAAACAGCGAAGGAAGATAAAAAGAAAGATTTGGTCGCCACTTACGTTGAGAGCGCGCTGGCAACTATAGAAGCCCGGCGGTCGAACACTGCGCGCCAGCCGCGTCCTAAGAGAAAGGCTGTTGTAAGGGCAATCAGTGGCGTTGATGAATTTGACGTAGACGCAATACTGAACGACATTGATGGATCAGAGAATGATAGGTTTTTTGACGAAGAAGACTCGTTCCTTGATGATGGCCTGTTGGGTGATGATGAATTCAGTTTTGTCGAAACGACAACTTCAAGAAAAATCAGATCGGCTTTTGATGATACGAAAAGCACTGAGCCTGGCATGGTAAAAATAGGACGCGGCAGACCAAAGGGTAGCAAGAATAAACCCAAACCTGAGCAATTGACAGCCGATCCTGCACCGAAACGAGGCCGTGGTCGACCGAAAGGAAGCAAAAATAAACCCAAACCTGAGCAATTGACAGCCGATCCTGCACCGAAACGCGGGAGAGGGCGTCCGAAAGGAAGTAAAAATAAGCCAAAGCCTGTACCTCCAGTGGGTGAACAACCAGCGCCGAAGCGTGGGAGGGGCAGGCCGAAAGGGAGTAAGAATAAGCCGAAGTCCATCGTTTAAAAAGACACAAAAGAAAAAGCAGGCATTTCCCATCAGCCTGCTTTTTCTTTTGTGTGCCTATTTTTCAAGATGTAGGAATTAATTCAGAAAAGAAAAACGATTGAGCGGGTAATATATTGCGACTGCTTTTCCGATAATTTCGTGAGCTGGTAAAAACCCCCAATTATGCGAGTCTGACGAATAGTCCCGGTTATCACCTAAAACGTAATAACTGTTGGCAGGGACTCGAAATTCACTTTCGTAGTTCGTCGGACTTCCTAAATAGGTTTCTTTGAGTGCTTTACCATTAATATAAATCACGCCATTTTCAATCTTTATCTTTTCTCCTGGCAATCCAATAATTCTTTTCACCAGATGGCGGTCGCGGGAAATAGGGTGGTTGAAAACAATAATATCACCGCGCTGAAAACTACCCTCACGAAAACGCATTCGATCCACCAGCAACAATTCGCCTTCTTCAAGAGTCGGATACATGCTGTCTCCAATCACACGAACCCGGGCAGTGAAGAAATTGATAGAAAAAAACAAAGCGGCGCACATTATTATCGTTGGTATCCATTCTTTGAATGGAAATAGTGTCGCTACGGGGTTGCTTTCGGGGATTTTTGCGGGGGGTTTTGATTGAAAACAGTTCTCGGCTTCGTTCTCGATCAATTCGCTTTCAAGCATATCTATTTCGTCTCCTTAGTTGTGATGAATGCGCAAAACAAGCTCACACATAAACAGACGAAATGCAGATACGTTTTACAATTCCCGAAATAACAAAAACCCCTACCACTGTAGGGGTTTTTGTTGGATTGAAGTTCTTATTAGACTGCTCGTTCGGTTATTACGGCCCGGCAGTAATAGTCACGGTAAAGGTAGCTTCGTATGTACCCTTATAAGTCTCGGCAGGGACGAATAAATCAAACAGAGGTTCAAATTCATACTCACCCATGCCCTCATTTTCAGCCGCCGAGAGGATTGTGCGGGCTTCTGATGTGACAGAAGTGAAGTCCTCAATCAGGGTTGACGGAACGGCATTGCCATAAACAGCGGCGATGTTGTCCTGAGGAATAGCCATTCGCAGGCCCGTTCCCTGGGAAAGATCAATTGTCTTCCCCTCAAAGCCCGGGGTAATATTCACGAAATCGGTTGTGCTGATTGTGACGTGCCAACCACCCCCGGTTCCGGTCGGGTCAATCGCAACCCATTTATCTGCAGATTCACCATTCGTGGTCTGGTCAAGCCCGTTCAGGGTTACGTCTTCAAAGATTACCGGTTCAGGTAAGACGGAAAGTTGTCCACCTTCAATGCTGATGCTGGCAGTACCTTCATCAGCCAGAGCCGGAAATACCATTCCGATCATCAGAACCACAAGAGAGAGAATGAGAGTGATTTTCTTCATAAGAACTACTCGCTTATTTTTGAATTTATCAGACGTGGATTTACAGGGGAGTATCTAAATTTGGAGAGGCGGGCGATATTGCTACCGCCCGCCTTTGTTAGAACTACCGTGAAGGATTATCCCTCACCACCTTCGCCAGCGGCCACGATGGTCACCTCAACCGTGCTGAGGTATTCACCAGCGTAGGATTCGGCGGGAACGTCCAGAGAGAAGGTGGGGGTTACGCCCCAGGTACCCTGGCCCTCGTCCTCAGCGGCAACCATGAAGGACTGAGGATCGTCGTCCAGAATGGCCTCTTCCTCGAACTCGGACACAGGAGCAACACCGTTGGTGATGTCCTTAGCGATGATAGCCTCATTGCTGAGGGTCATGCCGAAGCCAGCGTTGTCGATGAGAGCGGGTTCTTCGGTGTCACCGTCATTGTCGGCGTCAATTTTGTCCAGTTTGCCGCCCTGGTGAATGAAGTCGGTGGCCGAGATGAACACGTTGTAGCCCGAGCCAGTACCAGACGGGTCCTTCACAATCCATTCCTCGGTCGCGCCGGGGACATCCGGGTGATAAGTACCGTCCAAGGTCACTTCCTCGAACAGAATGTCCTGGGCTTCGACCGACATCGGCTGGCCCACAACAGTGATGCTGGCATCAGCCAGAGCCGGCAGAGCCATGCCGAGCACCAGAGAGAAAACCGCAAGCAGACCAATAAAGCGTTTCATTTCAAAAAACCTCCGTATTCAAAATATTGTTTAGGATTTTGGCCTATTTTCAGCATCCGATGCCTGACACTCCCCAAACCACACGTTCAGCATCTTCCGCTTTAGTATTCAGCCTTACAGTTTCTATGACGCAATACCTGCCGAAATTGGGGGTATTGTCCAATTATTTCCTGTTTTTTCGTTGTTTTTTTGATTTTTGATGATTTATCGAGGACTATAAATCAGGGATAAACTCCATCATCAGGAATATGAAGCCTGTATGAAAAAAAACGCCCTTCTTTGGACGTTTTTAAAAACATGTAAAGAGAAACCAGTGGCGTTTACTCTCGATGGCTTTTATTACCTTCGGGTCAAATAATGCTCACTATTTTAATCTTCCCGATCATTGGCTCTATATATTCGATGTCAATATAGCCTATAGTTACTGGAAGAAATGAAAATTTAGAAGCCTAGATCAACCTTCCCGTATTTCGATATAAAAAACAGGAGGGCGTAAACGCCCTCCTGTTTTCGCTTGACCTGTTATTCTTCAAGGTCGCGATTGTTTTCTGCTTTGCTTGCAGATTTTGCGGCTCGCCGTGCTTTCTTTTTCTTCCTATCAAGCACAATGAGCAGGACAATGACGCCAACAAAGGCTAAAGCGAGAACTACCAGACAGCCAGCGACAATGGCGATGTTGTCAACAATCAGCCTGATGAGCTGGTCACTGGCGCTTTCTTCGCCCTGGGAACGTCTCTTCGCATCATCGATTTCTTTCTGCTGTTTCTGAGCTTCTTTGGCGTCCTGGTCAGTAATTTCCAGTTCTTCCTCAGTGTATACAGCCCCACAGCCCTCAACTTCGGAACTGTTCAATGTGATTTCAAGCTTGTACTTACCTGCCTCAGGAAGCGGGTTGATGTTCAGAGGATAGGCAACGCTGTCTCCCATGACAAAATAGCCCATTTTGAACGGTCTTTCTACCGCAGTTTCACCCGAATCGAGTGAGGTCAGCTTGAAAAGACCTTCGCCTTTGAAGTGAACATTTCCGGTGTTGGAGAAATTCATCTTGAGGTTCCAAACACCGTGCTTGATGGCTTTATCTACCGACGTAATATCAACAGAGCAGTTGTTCGGTTCACCAACTGTGAGATAAATCGGCAGACCCATTTGCGGGACAATTTTAACTTTAAACCCACCACTACTGGTTTCTTCCTGTGTCTGGATTTCAGTAGCTTCAACATCCATTTTTGTAGCCAGAAAACCCAGTACATATTCGCCAGGGGGAGTGTCGGCGGGAACAGTGACTTTAAAATTCATCAGGCGCATGTTCGGGGGGAGTTCACCCTCAGGTACTTCAAGTTCGTCAGAATGGCCTTCCAGGGTGATTTCGCCCTTATCGGGCAAGTCCACCCAATTGACCAGTTCTTCAACTTCCTTATCAGGGAACGAAACGCCGCCCGTAAGCGCAGTGTGTCCTACAACCGGTCGGATGTTGAGCTTGACCGGTTTGGTATCGCTGTTAATAACGAAAAGGGCATCTTCAATCACGTCACCAGGCTGTACCTTAAACGAGAAGTAGCCTTTGGTGGCATCCTGGGGGCGCATACCGAAACCAATCCCGCCTGGAGACTGCGCGGCGGCGGTTGATGCCAAAATAAGGCTAAAAATCAATACAAACAAAACCACTAACTTCCCATACCACCTTGACATACAGCAATTTCTCCTTTTTGCTTGATTTGAATATATTTGCTTCAAATATTATAGGAACGTGTTTTTATTTGAGCATTTAATGTGATGGTTCTGGGTTTGCATAACAAAAATGCTAAAAATGTACACTACTAATCTCAATCGTCTTTATCAAAGACAAAAAAATGAGGTAGATTTATGGCCGTCGCCGCTGATGTAAGCCTTACACCTGTAGATAACCAGAAGGAGTTAGAATTAAAAATAAAAAAACTGATCGCCCGACAGGGAGGGATTGGTGGTCAAATCTCAATTTTTTACCGGAACGCCACAATCCAGGAAGTTTTTTCAAATGGTATTCAGGTTTTATTTCACGATTCCGAGGAGAGTGAATTTATTGAGTTTTATCTAGTGAAAACTTCGGTAGGCAATGCATTAGTTCCAAAGAGTCTTGAAAGATCGAAACAACCGGTTTAATATTTGTACAATAAAAAAACAGGTCCAGGTGACCTGTTTTTTTATGTTTTCGTCTTTATTCTAATCGAGGTCGAAATCTATCTCCCCCCAGTCATTTACGGAATCACCACCTTCTTCATCATCCAGATCGTCCCATCCTGGATTGCCATTATACAGGAAGTCTTCATCGTCATCTTCCTGTTCGAAATCAATGTCCGGGTCAATATACGGCCCTTGTGCCATTTGATTGAGAAACTCATCATGGTCAAGATACTTCTTTGATCTTCGGACTTCTTTCTTATTGACGATGGGTTGTTTCCCAACATTCCTTTTGCGCTTGCGATAGGTTCGAATGACTTCTGTTTCTCGCTCCCATACGCCGTAATTTTTAGGGTCATCTGGTTTTGGGCCGAAATACAAACCAAGCGGCAGGAGTTCTGTTAGCTTGGAGCTGATGGATTGAAGCATTTTCTCCGCTTCTATCAACAACGAGTCATCCGATTTCAACTCCATCTGTTTTGCCAGCCTGACCGCCTTTTTTGCGATCCTGGGGTAGTAGGGGATGGCGAACTCTCCTACTGCCTGAAGAAGAACAGTATGGCTTTCGCTGGTAACAATGCTGATTGGTTCTGTGAACGGAAGTTTCTTCATAGGTCTTTAAAAAACTCCAAAGACATAAGGATGACCTTTGCGAATGACCGTGCGTCTTTCAACCAGCTCTTTGGGCAGATTTGCCTTCAAGATTTCCCGGATTTCATCCTGTTCCTGGCTGACAACCTGAGAAATGTTTTTCAGACTCTTTCCAAGAGATGCTTTTTCTTTCTCGAGCTGTTTCAGCAGTTCCTCAATTTTGTGGCGCTCCTGCCGGGTAATCGTGCCGATTTGCAGAGAAAGGAGATAGCTCGCCTGCGCTTCATCTAAGCCGAAATGTTTGCAGAGTTGCTTGTTTGCGGCTTCACGGTTCGCGGCGTTTTTGACAATATTTAGGAAGGCGTCAATATCGGCCAGGATTTTCCGTACCGCTTCTTTCTGGTGAATTTCCTTTTCCAACTGGCTCATCTGTATACGGATACGCCGCTCAACCACACCTTTGCGCATCCTTACAAATTCACGCACGATTGTCGGCAGGTTTACCGATTCCAGCTTAGATTCCTCGGATACGACGTACATGCTTACGGTGACCGTCTTCGAAAGAGCGGTTTCCCGATAAAGAACAGGAAGGGCCTCTACCGCCGGCTTGTTGCACCTCACCACAATGCGAACGCCATCCGTGCTTTCATCCACTGCGCTGGTTACCAGTTCATGCGCGGCCAAATCCTCCATCAGTTTGACGGTGGTGGTTTCCGGCGGTAAGCCGGTTACAAGGAAAGTGTTGGCACGCTTTTCGTGGATTGTTACAGGGGCATATACTGGAAAATTACCCTGTCCAGTTTCATGGGCTTCTCGGATGCGGGGTAAGTCCTCTTCCATAATCACGGAAGGAATGGGGAAGCTCGGGGCGGCCAGGATATCGAGGATTTTCTTATCACTGGATTTAGCATTGTTGAGTACATATTGAGTTGCCTCGATAACTTCCAGCGGCGCGTAAGATGGGATGGAATTCCGAATTCCAACCCCAACCCCGCCAGTACCGCTGACCAGCAGGTAATTGATTTTCGCAGGAAGATATTTGGGCATTTTCAATGTTTCGTCGTAGTTGGGCACCATCGGGACAACACCTTCCCATTTTAAATCACCCAACAGTAAATCAGCGAGCTTTCCCAACCGCACTTCCGTATACCGCATTGCGGCAGGATTGCTCCCATCCAGACCGCCAAAGCTACCCTGTCCATCAATCAGAGGGA
>Ga0134095_1000068_pt1 | contig 114066 bp, 117 predicted proteins | sample 6_2taG_FD_94449 | JGI IMG/M metagenome (GOLD analysis project Ga0134095, IMG submission 94449) | Switchgrass degrading microbial communities from high solid loading bioreactors in New Hampshire, USA - 6_20_20_110_A2 metaG | ecosystem: Engineered > Bioreactor > Semi-continuous > Anaerobic >... | reverse complement strand
CTGGTTATTGATATAGGAAATAGAGGCCAGATATATGATAATTTATAAATATGTCGTACATGATGTACGACTTTTTACTTAATATTCAGGGAAAGTCATGTATTCAGTAATACACGGTGAGACTTATCATAAATGACTGATATGATACCTTCAAAGTAGATAGTCTAATCAATTAAAATTAGATTATCTACTTGGAGGTGTTTTTTATGGGAAGAAAACCAAAGTTTAGCAAGGAAGTAAAAATTAAAGTTTGTCAAGATTATGAGATTAGTAATCACCATAATGAACAGATGCATTTTTATGCTAATTGATCAATAGCTTCTTATATAGATACTTTAAAGGGGGATATATTCATGGAGTTTGTTTTTGTATTAACCAAATATAATGATGCATCATTCAAACAGCAGGTAAGCGAGGCATTGGAAAAAAGAACAGAATTAATTTCAAGAAAAGAGTATCCTAATATGTGGAAATATATTGACAAAATGAACTCAAAGAAAAAAGCTTCCGAAGAAGTACTTGAAAAGCGTTATATTAGATATAAGGTGTATGGGATATTCTTGATGCTTATAGGTTTTTTTCTATTGATTCCTTCTTTGGTAAAGCCTAAGGAAATGCTAATACCTTTATTGGCAGGAGCGTTTTCAGCTGGCTTTGGAGTGTTATACTTCAGATATGGAAGGAAGCCAAAAAAGGAAAAGCTAACTTCATTTGATAAAGCTGCAATAAAGCTATTAAATGAATATGATAAAATTCCTGTAGGAAAAGTTACAGTTACTTTTTCTGATGATAAAGTCCAATTGGCACAGAATGCCACAATTGGCTATGATGAAATAGATAGTATTTTCATCACAGAAGATTTCTTTATCTTAATCTGGAAGGAAAAAATTACTGTTTTACAAAAAAAAGATTTATCCTCACATAAGGTAGAAGAGTTTATAGACTTTATTACATATAAATCACAGAACTTATTTGATATAATTATAACTGAGAAAACATATTAGCCTTGTTTTTTTTCAATATTTTGTGCTTTTTAGTGACTGTGCATGTAAAGGCTATGGATATTACTGGAATTTTATGTTTCATGGAGGTTATAATGCAGAAAGTATATGAAACCGAAAGGCTTGTATTAAAGGTATTGGACAAGTCCTATGCACAATTGGTTTTGGATTATTATTTAAGAAATAAGTCTTTTTTAGAACCGTGGGAGCCATTGAGAAGTAAGGAGTTTTATACAAAGCAATATCAGGAAGAACAGTTGGAAAATGAATTTTCTAATATTAATGATAAAAGGTCTTTCAGGTTATGGATTTTCAAGAAGGAAGACAGCAGTAAAATAATAGGTACAGTTGGTTTTAGCAATATTATATGGGGAGCATTTTTATCATGTCATCTTGGGTACAAACTGGATAAAGATGAGATTAATAAAGGCTATATGACCGAGGCAATTCAAAAGGGAATTGAAATTATGTTTAATGAATTTGGATTGCACAGAATTGAAGCCAATATTATGCCTGGAAACAAGCCTTCCCTAAGGGTAGTAGAAAAGCTGGGATTCTATAATGAAGGGCTGGCATATAAATATTTAAAAATAAACGGTAAATGGGAAGACCATATACATATGGTTTTGCTTAATGAAAGTGTATAGATATATTCTTCATATCTTTGATATTTTGTGAGGTGCAATTTTGTTTGTTGGTTAGAAAATTATTTAAAGAAGATATAGAGATTTGTGCAAATATATTCATAGATGCTTATTCAAAGGAACCTTGGAATGAGAATCATGACTTTGAGAAAGTGAAAGTATTTTTGAATAAATTTACTTCAGGTAATACGTATATTGGATGGGTTATATTGAAGAAAGGTCAAATAGCTGGTTTTGTAGTAGGGGTTATAATTCCATCCATAGGGAAGGATTATTTCAGAATAGAAGATATTTGCATTCGACCAGATATGCAAAGGAAAGGAATAGGAGGAGAACTAATTAAAAAGATTACTTTTGAATTGAGGGATAGAAATATTGATTGTATTATATTGAACACTATAAAGGGTTTCCCAGCTTATAGATTCTATTTGATGAATGGATTTTCAGAAATAGAATCTTCATCTACTATGTTTTTAGAGCTATGATGCATTTGTGTAATAAGGGGAAAATCACCATGTTTTTGGAGACAAAATGATTTATTTTACGTAAATTCCAGGAAGATGATTTTGGTGATTTCTGTGAATATACAGTGGATGATGAGATGTCTCAAATATGATGAAGGCAAAGAGATTGTTGTGATACATGGAATTATCTTTAATCATAATGCACAATAGGAGGGTAGATGATGAGATACACTATAATGTTTATGGTCCATAGGAAAGTGTTTGATACTAATAATATGGTACCAATTTTTGATAGTTATGATTGGTGGCTAGATTTAGCTAAAAGGGCACTTGAGGATGCAGATGAATTTGAAATGCGCCTTTGGGAAAGTGATTTAGAAGGTATTAAATCAGGAGAGAAATTTGGTAAAAGAGTGCCTAATGATGTAACAAGGGAAATAGTTTTTGAAGGGAAAGTAGTTCCTGAATTGGCACAAGAAATTTTAACTAATTATTTAACTAAGGAAGGATACATAAAGTGGTTTACCTTAAATTTAAAAAGGGATAATGTACATATTTTTTCCAGCGAACACTATGGAGATGAAACCTATATTTATGTTCATACAGAAGAAGAAGTACATGATATTCAGGAATGGGCTAAGAATTATCCAATAATATGGAGAGTAGATGTTTTTGAATGTGAGTAATTAGAGCATAATGTACAAATAAATTAAATTGAAAGCAATATAATATAAAAATATTATACAAGAAAGGACGTAGAAGCTCCACGCTTGAATCCTTCCAGTTTTCTAATCAAGGGTGTAGTATGCGGTTGTTCAGGTGGAAGATATGGAAGACCCAATTATGCGGGAAATTCGCTATTTGGATAAGCTAATCGATGAATTGGCAAAGGGGAAATCCATGGATAAGATTTTAAGAAAATAATTACATATTCATATGAAAGTAGTGGTGATGATGAGATTATTAATACATGATTTGGAAACTAAGGATTTTCAAAAACTGTTCCCTGACATGTCAAGTGATATGATGGTTATTTCTGATAATGGGACTATACATCATTGTATAGGCTGCTTTGGATGCTGGGTAAAGACACCTGCAGCTTGTGTGATACGAGATGAATATGGAGATATGGGAGAACTTTTATCGAAATGCAGCGAGGTCATTGTTATAAGCAAGTGTTGTTATGGAGGGTTTAGTCCATTTGTAAAGAATGTATTAGATAGAAGCATTTCTTATATTCATCCGTATTTTGAAATCAGGAATGGAGAAATGCATCACAGAAGACGATATAACAACAAAATTAATCTTAAGGTTTGGTTTTATGGTAAAAATATTACTGAAACTGAAAAAATAACTGCTGAAAGGCTGGTAAAGGCAAATGCAGTAAATCTGGATTGCAGTACTAGCAAAGTTGCATTTATAGGGAGCATTAAGGAAATGGAGGGGCAGATACCATGAAAATTGCCCTAATTAACGGAAGCCCTAAAGTTACAAACAGCGCATCAGGTTGTCTCTTACAGGAGCTGAAGCCTTTTTTACAACATGATACTAATGTAATCTCTGAGTATAACTTTAGAAAACCACAATTGAGCATTGAAGAAATGGAACAACTGGCAGAATGCAATGTTTTGGTATTTGCATTTCCCATATATGTAGATGGAATTCCATCTCACTTATTGAATTGTCTTATGCAATTGGAAAGCTTTTTTTCAGCCAAGGAAGAAAAGGATATTATTGTTTATTCTATAGCAAACTGCGGGTTTTATGAAGGACATCAAGCTGCCATAGCAATTGAAATGATGAAGAATTGGTGCATAAAGGCAGGACTTTGCTGGGGACAGGGGGTTGGAGTTGGCGCAGGAGGAATGCTTACATCAATAAAGAATGTTCCAATAGGATATGGACCTAAGAAAAGCTTGGGAGCAGCATTTGAAAAGCTGGCAAAAAACATATTAGAGCATTCATCAGGAGAAGACATATTTATTACCGCTGATTTTCCAAGAACCCTATACAAACTTGCTGCTGAAATGGGATGGAGGAAATCCATTAAAGCAAATGGGATGAAGAAGAAAGATTTGTCCCTAAAAAAGTAGACTTTTTGAACCAAATTGGATAAGCCTCATATAATGTACTGAGAATGAAATTCTCAATATATTATATGAGGGGGCTGATCAAATGAACGATTCTAAATATTTAATCCAATCTGAAGCTGATATGAATAGAGCACCAATATATGAAGATTATGATGATTTCAGGCATAAGGATAAATGCCCAAAACACAAGGACCTAATTCTGGAGTGTGGGCTCAAACCAGCAGATGCATTCTTCGAAATAGATGATGGTAAGGTTGAAAAAGGGCAGGTATTCGTATTGGACCGTCTGAGAATAGATGCTACCTGCATGAAAAAACCTGTTGTAAAAATAGAGTTTTCAAGCCTTATTGTCTTTGAGGCAGAAGATGAAAAAGGTGCTGAACATGAAGTAGAAGTTGACTTACTGTTTAAGCTTATAAGAGTCAGCAATGGAGAAAAGGAAGTTGTTCAAAGCTGGAGATATCTATATGAGATAGATGTTGAGAATAATATTGATGAACTAGAAGTAGAAATGAGCCAGCCATTTACAGTGACACTCTGCGATAAACCAGTACCTTGTGCCTTAGAGTATATTATGATAGTAGAAGGCGTTGACTTCGAGGGAGAATTTGATGCTTTGAGAGTAGTCAAGCCTGAATTAAGTGCCATTGCAACAAGCCAGTGCTAAGATTATAGCCATAGCTAGTCCTGGCACATGACATTTTTTGTCATGTGCCATTTGCTTTATTAATAACAGACATTTATTATATGTTATCAGACATACCAATAAGATCGGATAATATGGTATCAGCTTAAGGAAATGTAAAAATCAAGTAGATGATGTGAAAAAACTATATGATATAATATAACCGGTATTTTATAATGAGGAGCAAATGGTTTAAGAAATGAGGTGATTAAATGAAAAAAGCAATTAATATAAAGCATACCAGAGATTGTATTATATGTGGCAAAGAGCTAATCTACTTTGATGATTATATAGAATTAGAATGCATGTATTGCCATAAAAGATATATATCTAATGTAAGCTGTATAGATGGACATTATGTTTGTGATACGTGCCATTCAGTGGATGCCATTGAATTAATAGAGAACTATTGCAGGGAAACTTCTAAAACAAATCCAATAGATATGGCTATTGAATTGATGAAAAATCCTTCAATCCATATGCACGGGCCGGAGCATCATTTTCTTGTACCAGCAGTTCTTATAACATCTTATTATAATACATTAGATAAAAAAGATGATAAAATAAAAAAACTTGCAGTGGCAAAGATGAGAGCCAAGGATGTAAAAGGTGGTTTCTGCGGATTTTATGGTGATTGTGGAGCAGCAGTAGGCACTGGTATATATGTTAGCATTATTCTAGGAGCATCTCCATTGTCGAAGGAAAGCTGGGGCCTTGCAAATCTAATGACAGGTACTTCTTTAATATCATTGGCAAGTATTGGTGGCCCAAGATGCTGTAAGAGGAACTCGTTTACTGCTATAAGAGAGGCAGCAAAATTTACAGATGAGCATTTTAATGTAAAGCTTTACGATTATGAAAACTACAGTCCTGTCTGCAGCTTCAACTTAAAAAACAATGAGTGCTTAAAAGGAGAATGTCCTTATTATAATAAATAGCATTGGATGCGATAATACATAATAGTGAAGCATTGATTATAGCCTTAGGCTATGGATTTGGAATGCTTAATTTACATAGAATTGAGCTGGATGTATTCCATATAATGAAAGGGCAATTCATGTATATGAGAAAACAGGATTTAGGAGAGAAGGAATTAAAAGAGATGGAACCTTCTTCAATAATAAATACTATGATTTGATTACCATGGGCATATTGGAGGATGAGGAAGAAGAGATACATCCTTATTAACAAAAATCAAGCTTGAATTAGTGAATTATTCAAGCCTGACCCCAAAAAACAAAAAAATACTTGACTAACACCTTAGGGTTTACATTAACATGGAATCAGGAGGTGTTGGTATGCTGATAAAGGATGTTTGTCAAAAGACAGGGCTTACAAAGAAAGCCATAGAGTATTATCAGCAAAAAGGGATGATTTCTCCTAAAATTGGAGAAAACGGATACAGGTATTTCAGCCAGGAGGATGTAGAAAAGCTAAAGAAGATATCCTTACTTCGAAAATTTGATTTGAGTGTTGATGAAATAAGCAAAGTGTTGACTAGCGGTACACCAGAGGTTGTTCTACGGGAGATAATGTATCAGAAGGAAATAGAACATCAAAATGAGAAGAAAAAGCTGGAATTGCTGAAACAGCTAATTCAAGGGGAAGATATGGAAACTATTGAAAACAATCTAAACAAATTATTTGAGCAATCTACGATTAAAAAGAGGCTATTAAACCTATTTCCAGGGTATTATGGCAAGTTTATCAGCATACATTTTGGAAGGTTTTTGAATATTAAACTGGAAACGGAAGAGCAAAGAGAGGCGTATGAAACCATAATTAAATTTCTGGATGAAGTGGAATCCTTTAATATCCCCAAGGACTTGCAAAGTGTAATTGATACCTTTACGTTATCATTTAGTGATGCAGATTTACAAAACATATCAGATGCAATGAGGGATGCCGTTTGTGATTTTGAAAAATATTATGATGAAAACAAAGAAATATTGCAGCAGTATATTGAGTACAGGAAAACAGAGGAATATAAGAAATCGGATGCAGCTCGCCTGATGGAATTGTTTAGAAAGTTTTGTGAAACCAGCGGATATTATGATGTTTTTATTCCTGCCATGAGAAGATTGAGTCCGGAATATAATGATTATTACAACAAACTAATTGAAGCCAATGAGAAGTTTTTAGAAAAGCATCTGGAAGTAAAGGACTGGTATGAAAAATAGTTTGAATATGTCGAATATATTAGGTGATAAATACGGTAAAGAAGTATATTCACCTAATATATTCGACAGCAGCAAGTTCAGGATTTAATACATAAGAGCTATTTACTATTTTCAGCTTTATTTATAAGTTCCCTGATTTTTTGCAATGCTGCGTTATAGCGTAAGGATCTGAGCTTTGGAAATGCCTTCAAAATTCTCTTCTCCTGGAAATTTAACATTTTGAGAATATTGTTATGGATGAAGCTGACTTCTTCATATATATCCATGTCCTTTATTTTTTCACGTATTAGCTTTTTGTATCCATTGTCTCCGTTTATTAAATTATTCATATGATAGGAAAATTCCCTTAGCTTTTCTTCGAATTTTGAAAGCTTTGCAATAGTATAGACTGTATCAAAAAGAAATATTATGAATAAAGCCAATGATAGAATATTCAGTGTAGATTCCGGAATTCTATATGTATATGAAAGAACAACAGGATGTACAATTCTTATAAGTATAGCTGATAATGTTCCGAATACAATGGCACCTAAAAGGCAAATTCTTCCTTTGAAATTAAATCTCATATAGGAATAATCCCACCACCTTGCATGGAACAGCTTTTCCAGTGCCCAGGAAGTGAAGTATTCAAGAATGCAGGCTAATAAGGCTCCTAGTGAAAAAATGAGGGCTGTATTATTCAATTTTCCTAAAAAAATAATATCTATGATTGCGCCAAATCCATATATAGGGCAGTATGGGCCGTTTAGAAAACCCCTATTAACAAATTTTCTTTGCCCGATGGAGCATAAAATAGTTTCATATATCCATCCAATAAGACTGTATATAATAAACCATAAAAAATATGTTTTTAATATGTTCATGCTACTTCACCTCCACTTGTGATATATCTACAAAATCATATCTGAATATTTCAAAAATAGCACAGATTTTGTCTGCAATATTTACTATAATGCTTTCCTTATATCTAGGCAGTTTTAAATTTAATGGAAACATATGAGTTAAAATAATATTTGTTTCACAATCATTAATGGAGAAATCCCTTCTGGCATTTTCCAATGCAGTTTTAGCATGATGAAACCCATGTAATCTATGGCTTTTATCAGGTATATGCCAGTCATATAGAAAATAATCGTGAAGCAAGGCTCCTCGAATGAGGCTTTTCATGTCAACATTAATCTTCATCTTATACGCAAGCCATACGCTCATATAAGCAACTGAAAGCGAGTGATGGTAGCAGCTTATATTTCCATGCTGAATAAATTTTTTCTCTGATTGCATTCCTGGAGAAGAAATAATGTCATAACCATATTTAATTATTAAATCTTCAATATCTTTATAGGTTTTAAGCTTTGACATTAATGTCCCTCCAAAACTATTTTCATCGACCAATAAAATGCTCACTATCAATAATCATATCATTTATTTGGCAAAAATATCAAGATATTACTATTTTATAAAGTTCAAAGGATAATACAAATACTATTTTATTCTGGGAATTTTCGTGGTAGTATAATAATATTAAAATCATTAGTTTATGTTTAGAATAATGAGGGGTCAATATGGAGTTTAGAAAAGCAGTAGAATCTGATATAAATAGCATAATGAGAATTATTAAGCAGGCACAGGACTATTTTAAGGAACAGGGAATCAATCAGTGGCAAAACAATTACCCAAACCTTGAAACAATAAGAAATGACATATCCAAAGGCTATGGATATGTTCTCATAAATGATGGCAAAATTGTTGGAACTGTATCAGTTTCATTTGATGGGGAAAAAACCTATGAATCCATATATGATGGAAAATGGATAAGCGACCTTGAATATGCAGTCATACACAGAATGGCCGTTGATAGCAGCCTTAAAGGCTTAGGCCTAGGTTCAGTAATGATGAAATACATAGAGGAGATGTGTCATAAAAGAGGAATACACAGCATTAGAATAGATACTCATGAGGACAATAAATCCATGCAGAGGCTTATTGAAAAAAATGGATTTAAGTATTGTGGTATAATCTATTTGGCAGATAACAGCAAGCGATTAGCTTATGAAAAGCTAATCTAGCTTAGAATCAGTTTAATAAGAATTAATGGCTCTTAACGAGGAATAATAACTAATATTGAATATCAGTAGACAAGGTGAGAATATGCTAAGGATAACCAATATAAAGCTTTCCCTTGAGGAAGATGAAAGCTTACTGAAATCAAAAATAGCAAGGAAGCTAAGGATATCAGAATCTGATATACTAAGCTACAACATATTTAAGAAATCCATAGATGCACGTAAGAAAAGCGACATCCACTTTGTTTATTCAGTTGATGTTGAGCTTAAGAATGAAGACAGAATTCTTAAGCTGTTTTCAGATAAGGGTGTATCAAAGGTTAAGGATATCAAATATGAATACAAGAGGATATCCACCTGTGGCATAAAAAGGCCTGTTATAGTGGGAATGGGGCCTGCTGGAATATTTGCAGGGCTAGCTTTGGCCCGCATGGGATTCAACCCCATAATACTTGAAAGAGGCAAAAGTGTAGATGAGAGGATTGCAGATGTTGAGCTTTTCTGGAAGGAAGGCAGGTTAAATACTGAATCAAATGTACAATTTGGAGAAGGAGGAGCAGGTACATTCTCTGATGGAAAGCTTACCACATCAATTAATAATCCTAGAGCTAGAGTAGTATTGGAGGAGTTTGTAGAGGCAGGAGCCCCAAAGGAAATACTCTATACAAACAAGCCCCACATAGGCACTGACAAGCTAAGGGATGTAGTCAAAAACATGATAAATACCATTATATCCCTTGGAGGAGAAGTGAGATTCAACAGCAAGGTGACAGATTTAATCATAGAAAAGGGACATATAGCTGGTGTAGAGGTAAACAATGAAGAAATAATTGAGTCTGACAGAGTAATACTTGCCTTAGGACACAGCGCCAGGGATACATTTGAAGTCCTCTACAATAGAGGAGTAAATCTGATTCAGAAGCCGTTTTCAATTGGAGTAAGGATAGAACATCATCAAAGCTTTATAGACAGAAGCCAGTATGGTAAATTTGCAGGCCACAAGAGATTAGGAGCGGCAGATTACAAGCTGTCAGCACATTTTGACAACGGAAGGTCAGCCTATACCTTCTGTATGTGTCCTGGTGGTGTTGTAGTAGCTGCAGCTTCAGAAGAAGGAATGGTAGTTACCAATGGAATGAGCTACTATGCCAGGGATAAGGAAAATGCCAATGCTGCCCTTCTTGTAGGTGTAAACCCGGAGGATTATGGAGATGACCATCCATTGGCAGGAGTAGAATTCCAGAGGAAGTGGGAGAGGCTGGCATTTCAGTTAGGAGGGGGAAGCTACAGGGCACCAGCCCAAAGGGTAGGAGACTTTTTAAAGGATAGGCCATCAGAGGGTATTGGAGAGGTTAGCCCTACCTACAGTTTAGGGGTTACAATGACAGACCTAAGGGAGTGTCTGCCGGAATATGTAACAGATACATTAAAGCTTGCCCTTATTGCCTTCGACAGGAAGATAAAAGGGTTTGCAGATCCAGATGCAATAATGACAGGAGTAGAGACCAGAAGCTCATCGCCGGTAAGGATCCTAAGGGATGAAAGCCTTCAGTCAAATATAAAGGGATTATATCCCATAGGTGAGGGGGCTGGATATGCAGGAGGCATAATGTCTGCAGCATTGGATGGATTAAGGGTGGCAGAAGAAATATCAAAAATATATTTAGAATGAGTCTTTTAAATAAACACAAGGATAAAGCTTGCCAAAGTAAGCTATAGCCTTGTGTTTTTATTTATACGCCTTAAAATAAACAAAATAAAAAAATGTCTATTAATATATAGACAAAATAAAGATTATATTATATTATTAAGGGAGACATTGTAACTAATAAAAGGATGTGAGACGATGGATGCGAAGTCAAATGGATTATTCTGGAATGCAAGTATAGATGAAATAGTCAAAGGTTATACAGAGAATGACCAAGAGTATAGTTGCATAATATGTGAGGAATTCTTTCAAAAGGGACGTATTTATGAGCTAAATTCAAAGTTATACGATGCAAAAATGGCTGTTGTATTACATATACAGGAAAAACACGGTTCACTGCTTGAATATTTATTAGGAATGAATTCATCATTTACAGGATTGACGGAAACTCAAAGGAAGATATTATCATTAATGGCAGAAGGACTTACTGACAAGGAAATTGCTTTAAGACTTGGAGTCGCCCAATCAACTATAAGAAATCATCGATATAAGTTAAGGGAAAAGGAAAGGCAAGCTAAATTATTTCTATCTATTATGAGTTTGCTTTCAGAGAATACGAACAGGCAAATAAACAAGCTGGATAAGGAATTAATATGTGATGCACATAAAACAGCAACTTCAGTGGATGATAGATATAATATCACAGATAAGGAAAAGCAAAATGTAATAAAAAATTACTTTACTCCTGAAGGAGCATTAAAAACCTATCCTTCTAAGGAAAAAAGGAAAATTATCGTATTAGAAGAGATAACAAAGAATTTCAAGAGAGGAAAGATCTATTCAGAAAAAGAAGTTAATAGGGTTTTATCGAGAATATTTGAAGACTATGTGACTATAAGAAGAGCTCTTATAGAATACGGATTTTTAAAGAGAACAGATGACTGTAGTAAATATTGGGTAAAGGAGTAAAATTGAGGTTATGTTAAGGGTTTGTGGAGTCTACTAGCATTTGGAACATAAATTATGATTTGCAGGTATAGAAGTATTCAATGATTATTTGTATATTTGATATTTATTTCATCAAAATGGGAAAATGCAGGTTGCCTTTTACAGCTTTACATAAAAGATGAATATGGTAATTTAGATACTGGTACTGAATTATTTAATAGCTCTATGAAATGTATAAATCTTATTGACAAATTCACTTTAGTATATTAATATAATAAAGTAATAAAACGAAATAAAAGCTGCGATGAGAAATAGTAAAAATACATTTCTTTTACAGAGAGTTCCCGGCTGGTGAGAGGGGCATTTGAGTGTATTTTGAACACATCTCTGAGCTTGGCACCGAAACCTTTCAGGGAGTAGACTGTCACGGATGTCTTGCACCCGTTATAGTGCTAGAGTATAAACATGTTTACATGTCGTACTCGAAGAGGTTGATACTGCGAGGTATCGATGAATAGAGATGGGACCACGGAGTTAAACTCTCGTTCTCTAGCGTAATGCTGGAGTCGAGAGTTTTTTTATACAAAAAAACAGATAAGGAGGGATACTTATGAAAAGTAAAAGTTTATTTATTTTAATTGCTGTATTAGCAATAAGTGCAAATAGCCTGGTTGGCTGTTCAAGTAAAACTATGTCTAATAAAGATTCCAAATCCATAATCATGGGTCTTGATGATACATTTGCTCCAATGGGATTCAGGGATGAAAATGGAGACTTGGCAGGTTTTGATATAGATTTAGCCAAGGAGGTATTCTCAAGAAATGGATATGAAGTAAAGTTTCAGCCAATAGACTGGACCATGAAGGAAACAGAATTGAATTCAGGCAATATTGATGTCATCTGGAATGGGTATTCCATTACAGAAGAGAGAAGGGAAAAGGTAGCTTTCACCGATGCTTATCTTGAAAACAGGCAAATAATAGTTACATTGGCTGATTCCAGCATAAATAGTAAATCTGATTTGGAAGGCAAAAAGTAGCAGTACAAAATGGCTCAAGTACGTTAGATGCCATATACAAGGAGCCAGATATTGTAGCAAGCTTTGATGGAGGAGAACCAATACTATTCGATACAAACAATGAAGCATTCATGGATTTGGAAGCTGGAAGAGTCGATGCAGTTATAGCAGATGAAGTTCTAGCAAGATATTACATTCAGCAAAAAAATCAAGAGGACTACAAGATATTGGATGATGATTTTGGCAGTGAGGAATATGGTATAGAAGTTAGAAAAGAAGACAAAGAGCTCCTTGAAATGATAAACAATACATTAACTGATATGCGAAACGATGGCAGCTATGATGAAATATATGAAAAGTGGTTTGGAGAAAACAATCAATAGTAAAGGGATGATGTTATGCTAAGGTATATATACACTTTATTACCCTCAATGGCTGATGGGTTGGCTGTTACACTAGAAGTTTTCATTTTAACATTAGTTCTTTCCATCCCATTAGGAATTGTTGTTTCAATGTTGAGGATAATTAGGATTAAGTTAATATCAAGAATAACAGAATTATATATATGGGTAATGCGGGGAACCCCTTTAATGCTGCAAATAGTATTCATATTTTTCGGTTTACCTGTTATAGGTATTACCTTTGATAGGTTTGCTGCTGTGATTATAGCTTTTGTGCTTAATTATGCAGCATATTTTGGAGAGATATTCAGAGGGGGAATAGAATCCATAGATAAGGGGCAATATGAGGCAGCTAAGGTATTGGGACTGTCATCTTATAGGACATTTACCAGAATAATATTGCCTCAAATGTTCAAGATAGTTCTGCCATCAATTGCAAATGAAGTCATTACCCTTGTTAAGGATACTTCTTTGGTATATGTAGTAGGCATTGGAGAGCTTTTAAGAGCAGGGAAAACTGCTTCAAATCGCGATGCGTCCCTTATTCCCCTGGCACTGGTAGGGGTTGTATATCTTCTGCTGACAGCTGTATTTACAGTAGTTTTCAACAAAATAGAGAAAAGATACTCTTATTATGAATAGGGTGGTAAATATGATGCTAAAAGTGGACAAGTTAAGTAAAAGCTTTGGAGGAAAAAGAATACTACAGGATATAAGCTTTCAAATGGAGAAAGGTGAAGTACTGGCAATATTAGGTCCATCTGGAGCAGGCAAGACTACACTTTTAAGATGCATAAATGGCCTGGAAAAAAGCGATAATGGCACAATTGTTATTGATAATATGTACCTTTGTAAAGATTACAAAAACAAAATTATATACGCAAGCCCAAAGGATATGAGAGCCATAAGGCGAAAGATAGGTATGGTATTTCAGAACTATAACCTGTTTCCTCATATGTCAGTAATGGAGAATATAATAGAAGCACCTGTAAGCGTATTGGGGCTAACCAGAGATGAAGCAATAAAAAGGGCTCATAGCCTTCTTAAAAGTATGGGATTGGAAAATAAAAAGGATTTCTATCCATTTCAGCTTTCAGGTGGACAAAAGCAAAGGGTGGCTATTGCGAGAGCACTATGTTTAAATCCTAAAGTGCTGTGTTTAGATGAGCCTACCTCTGCATTGGATCCTGAATTGAGAGAAGGTATAGCAAATATAATTGGTAAATTAGCAGATAAAGGAATGGGTATTTTGATTATAACCCATGATATGGATTTTGCAAAAAGGGTAGCTACTAGAGTAATATCCATGAAAGAAGGCAGGATTGTAAAGGAAGCTGAAAAAGAGGATTTTTTCAGTGAATTTGAGGATAATAGGGTAAGAAGATTTATGATTTTATGAAAAGGGGAAGTACAATAAGTGGTAATAGCTGGTTTGGTGTGCTAGAATTATAATTAGCAGAGCATATGTAATAATCATAAGGAGGACAATATGGACACAAAAGAATTTGTTAATTTCAGGAACAAGGTTGTAGAAAATGTATCGAAGGTGATAATTGGCAAGGAAAAGGAAATAGAATTAATCATAGTATCCTTCCTGGCAAGGGGACATGTTCTTCTTGAGGATATACCAGGAATGGGAAAAACTATGATGATAAAAGCCTTTTCTAAAACAATCAACCTTCCATTTAAGAGGATACAGTTTACACCAGACCTTTTGCCATCTGATATTACAGGTATAAACTATTACAATCAAAAGATTTCAGACTTTCAGTTTAGACCAGGCCCACTGTTTTCCAACATTATACTTGCAGATGAAATAAACAGGGCAACTCCAAGAACTCAATCATCACTTCTTGAAGCCATGGAGGAAAGGCAGGTAACTGCAGATGGAGATACAAGAATGCTAAACACTCCCTTTATGGTATTGGCTACTCAAAACCCAGTGGAATCCTATGGAACATTTCCTTTGCCAGAAGCTCAATTGGACAGGTTTTTCATGCGCATAAAGTTGGGATATCCAACAAAAGAGGAGGAAAAGCTAATAATAAGAAACAACATATCTAATCCTCTGGATAAAATTGAACCTGTAATCTCTAAAGATGAACTTGATTATTTATTTGATAATGTATCCAATGTATCCATTGAAGAAGATGTAATGGATTATCTTGTAAACATTGTAAATGAAACTAGAAATAAAGAGAGCATTACATTAGGCATAAGCCCCAGAGGTTCAATAGCATTATTCAAAGCAAGCCAGGTATATGCTGCTATAAATGGAAGGGATTATATACTGCCAGAGGACATAAAGGAAATGGCTCCCTATGTATTAAACCATAGAATAATTGCCCGTGGCATAAAAAGCGTTGAGGATTCAATTAGTTTAATAAATGAAATAATAGAAGGGGTAGAAGTACCTCTGGAAAAAATGGAACTATGATTTGGATACTTGTTGGATTAGTAACATTTACTTATATAATAAACAAGCTGGTATTATTCTATGGTCTTGAAGAAATTTACTATAATATGGAAACAGATAAAGATAAGGCAGAAATAGGAGAAGAGGTGCAAATATCCTCAATAGTTGAAAACAGGAAGTATCTTACAGTTCCGTTTATAAACATAAAGGAAACCTTTCCTAAGGGATTAAACATAACCGAATACAAGTATTCCCTATTTATATTGCCTTTTCAGAGAGTGAAGAGGAGCTATAAGGTAAAGGGAGAAAAAAGAGGACTGTTCTCCATTAATAAAGTAACACTGGAATTAGGGGATTTTGTTGGATTTGAGTCCAAAACCCTCAATGTAAGGATAAACAAGGAAATAATTGTATATCCTCAAAAGCTAAATTTAAATGAAAGCCTGATACCTGTTGGTTCTTTATATGGAGATATTTCTGTCCGAAGGTGGATTATAGATGACCCTCTTATAACTATTGGAATAAGGGAATATACGGGTAATGAGCCTGAAAGGTATATTCACTGGCCTTCATCATTGAAATATGGGTCATTGATGGTAAAAAACTTTGATTTTACAACAGATAACAGTGTTATGATTTTGCTTAATGTTGAAACTATGGAACCAAGCTGGAAGCCAATAGAGGAGGATATAATAGAAAAGGCCATATCCGTTACCAGGGCAATTGTAGAGGAATTTGAAGATTCCAGAATACCCTATGGATTTGCCACTAATGCAAAGAATAGGACTTCTGAATATGAAAAGGGATATTTAGTATACCAGGGTTTAGGGCAAAACCACCTTTATAGCATTTTAGACATACTTGGCAGTATTGACTATAAAGTCGATACTTTTTTTGAAAACATCATAAGGAATACCATGAAAAGGCAGGGTAATTTTACTACAGTTGTAATGGTAATACCCAGATTGCTGGATAGATACATTGACCCAATAAATAATTTAAAGGAAGCTGTTGAAAGGGTAGTAGTCATAACTGTAGAGCCTGATTTGCTTGAAGCATTAGATGGTGACATTATCAAATATAGGAGTAGATAATATGATAGAGGTTATTCTGTTTGAGTTGATATCTATAGTTTCACTGCTGTTTTCCCTTTGGCTGTCATTCTTTGAATTTGCAGCTGGCAGCAAAGTATTTCTGGTATTTTTATGGGTAGTATTTTCGTCGTTAATATTTGCACTGATCCATATCAAATCGAGAGTATATAAAATAAGCATAATTCTAATTCTGATGCCATTGATATTCTACAGAGATATAAAGAGTGTAGCATTCTTATTGCTTTTAACAGTATTCATGTACCTGTATGTAAAAAAATCCCTTCTGGAGGGAACCCATAGTGAATATGCCTACAAGATAAAGAATACCTATGTACTGTGCTTTATATTAGGATATATAAGTGCAAAAGCTTTTGGACTAGATGGACATATAAACACTGCTCTGCCATTTTACACAATATACTTCATTTCATCACTAATACTTTTAAGGACCATAAGGCATATAGATTCCAACATGGATGTTGAAAAGATAAGGAAAAACAATATTAAATACCTCATGTTAATTGCTTTGGTAACTCCAATTTCAGCTTCTCAAGATTTGAGAAATTATATTTGGATACGCTTTAAATACCTGTTTGAAAAGCTAATGATTATAGTATTTTATCCTATGTATCTAATAGGAAAGCTATTCGATAGGGATTGGAGAAAGATAAAGGTTGGAAGTTCGCTGTTTGAAGAAGTAGGGAAGGATACAGTTTATAATTTGGAGCTTCAGGAGGTAAGTGAAGAAACAGAAATACTGGATTTTACAATTCTTAAGATAATATTTGCTTCTATACTTTTTTTAATGGTTGTATTTATAGTATACAAGCTAATAATGAAAAGCAGTACAAGGCAATATAGTGATATTAGCTATACTGAAGAGAGGGAATTCATAAGGGATACAAACAGGAAGAAGAGAAGAAGATGGTTTTTAAGAGAAAAGTATCCTGCTGATTTAAGAGATCAGGTAAGGTTTTTCTACAGGAAGTACCTGGAAAAATTAAAAAGGGAAAATGTCAATATACTGAAATCCGATACATCTTTTGATGTAAACCAAAAGGCAAAAGGAATTTTTGGTAAAGGTATTGATGACTTGAGGAAAATATATATAAAATGCCGCTATAGCAAAGAGGAAATAACTGAAGAAGATGTAGATAACATAAAAAATATATATCATAATCTATAGAAAGCATATACTAAAAAGGTAAATGCTATTATTTTTAGTATGTTTTTCACCTTACTTGGATTCAAGTAATATTATGTAGTAAAAGTTTATCTGGAGAGATAGATATGAATCCAGTAAGGCGAATAAACAGAGTGTTTAACTTTTCACAAGAAATAGTTATTGATGACTTCTCAAAAATTATCATAATGAGTGATTGTCACAGAGGGGACGGAGGTTGGGGAGATAACTTTTCCAGAAATAAAAACCTTTATATTGCAGCATTAAGATATTACTATGATAAGGGCTATACCTATATAGAAATTGGCGATGGAGATGAGCTTTGGGAAAACAGGAATAATACAGATATTGTTGAAGCCTATAGAGATGTATTTTTAATCCTTTCTAAATTCTACAGGGATAAAAGGCTATACTTTTTATATGGAAATCATGACATGATAAAGAAAGATGAAGAGTTTGTAAGGAATAATCTATATGAGTTTTATGATGAGAGAACAAACAGGATAATTCCATTGTTTCCCGATATTAAGATTCATGAAGGACTTATTCTTGTATACAAGAATAAGATGAATAAGATACTGTTAACCCATGGTCATCAGGTAGAAATATTAAATAGCGACCTCTGGCGGTTAGGCAGGTTTTTAGTGAGATATATTTGGAGGCCTTTGGAGCTTTATGGAGTAAACAATCCTACCAGCACTGCCAAAAATCATAAGAAGAAAAATAAAGCAGCAAAGAAGCTTACAGAATGGGTAAAAAAGGAGAAACATATGCTTATTGCTGGTCACAATCACATGCCAGCATTTGCTGAAGTAGGAGATATTCCATATTTTAATGATGGAAGCTGTGTACATTATTTTTCTATTACAGGAATAGAAATAATAGAAGGGAAAATAATGCTGGTAAGATGGTATACAAATACTAGAAATGATGGTACCTTATATGTGGATAGGGAGATAATTGCAGGACCTAGAAATCTTATTGATTATTTTAATAGAAGTGAGATGGGTTTGTGATAGCCCATCTTTTTTTAAAGGTAACAGCGAAGCATCTATTGTTAATAATTTGTCAAAATTGGCATTGAAAAAGAATATAAAGTATTGTATAATTTATAATATCTAGATTATTCAATCAAATACCCTAAAGGTATATATTAATAATCTATAAATATGATTAACTAAAGCCATTCAAGAAGCTATCCCCTCCTATAAGTAAGATAAGGAATGTTAACATAAAGGGTGAATTCTTGAATAGGGGTCAGGAGAAATTCCATCATTTATAAAATTTCATATTACAGGAAAATGTTTTCCTTATAATTATTTATTTAAAATTGTTAATTAGATATCATGACAACTAAATATGTAATATCCAAAACAGTATTTTTTATTTCATATCGTATAAAACCTGCCGCTTACCTGAATCCACTTAAGGAGTTATTTCCTTTAACAAATAGCAAAACTATATAGAGTAAATTAAAAACTAAGCTTAAGTTTAATAAAAGCATATATGAAAAAAAACCCATCTTTTATGGAGAAAATTAGGTGGATCTGGTTTTCTTAGTGGCAGGTATTAATATAACAAAAGGAGGTATAATTATGCACAAATTAAAAATTCCAATTTTAGCTTTACTAATTGCTTTAGTTTTTGCATTGCCGGCATTTGCAGAAGGAGAAGACAGCGTTAATTTCGGCTGGCTGTCTATTTTACCACCATTACTGGCAATTGTACTGGCATTTGTTACTAAGCAGGTATTAGTATCCTTATTTTTAGGGGCTTTTATAGGAGTTGTTATGCTAAATGGATGGAATCCTTTTTATGGATTTCTGAGAACCTTGGATGTATATTTAGTAGGGTCTTTGGCTGATTCCTGGAACGCAGCAATTTTGATATTCTTATTAGCCATTGGTGGAATGGTTGGAGTAGTTAATAAGATGGGAGGAACTATAGCTATAGCAGAATTACTGGGAAGGAGGATAAAAAATTCTAAAACTGCACAGCTATACACAGCTATATTAGGTATATTGGTTTTCTTTGATGATTATGCTAATGCCTTAATAGTTGGACCAACTATGAGGCCACTAACAGACAGAAACAGAATCTCAAAGGAAAAGCTTTCATTCTTAATTGACTCTACTGCTGCTCCAATAACTGGGCTTGCATTGATTTCAACCTGGGTTGGATATGAAATTGGAGTAATTAGAGATGTCTATGAAAGATTGGGCATCGAAGCCAATTACTATGGAGTATTTTTAAGGACTATACCATATAGCTTTTATTGTATATTTGCACTTCTATTTGTATTTATAATAATACTATCCCAGAAGGATTTTGGCCCAATGTATGAAGCTGAGAAAAGAGCAAGGCTTACAGGAAAGCTGGTTGCAGATGGCGCTAAACCAATGATTAGTGATGAAATAACTAGCATGGAAATCAGAAAGGATATTAAGCTAAAAGCGTCCAACGCAATAGTTCCAATACTCACTCTGGTTATAATAGCCTTTGTTGGACTGTGGTACAATGGATACACATACTTAGAAGAACCAGTTAATCCATTTACATTGGAAGGCATGAGAGAGTGCTTTGGCGCTGCAGATTCCAGTATAGTATTGCTTTGGGCTTCCATTATATCCAGTATTGTTGCTATTGCAATGGGAGCTTTCCAAAGGATTTTTACTGTTAATGAAGGATTTGATGCTTGGGTTGAGGGAGCTAAATCTATGTTAATGGCATGTATGATTTTAGTACTGGCCTGGACTTTAGGAAGTGTAACAGGAGATGTAGGTACTGCAGAATTCCTAGTTGGTAAAATACCAGAAAATTTCCCATTTGGCATATTGCCTGTAATAATATTTATTATATCCGCCATTATTTCCTTTGCTACTGGAACATCCTGGGGAACTATGGCTATTGTTATTCCATTAGCTGTGCCAATGGCCTATGCATTTGTTCAGAACGGAGGAGATCCACATTTGATGACAGTTACAATAGGTACAGTTCTTTCAGGTGCAATATTTGGAGACCACTGTTCACCTATTTCAGATACTACTATAATGTCATCTATGTCTGCAGGGGCAGACCACTTAGACCATGTTAAAACACAGTTGCCTTATGCATTAACAGCAGCTATTGTAGCAGGAATAGCCTATATAGTTTCAGGATTTACCTCAATAAATCCAATTATTACAATAATAATTGGTATAGCTATAATGATTGGAATAGTAAGAACTGTAGGAAAATCCACAGCAGAAGAAAATTTAAAGAAGGAAGCTGGCGCAGAATAGTTAAAAGATTTGATAAAGCTGGGTTATATCCCAGCTTTTCATATTTCAATGATTTGATTATTCTTATATAGTTTTATAATTTTAGTTGACGAGCCATCCATCTCTTTAGCAAAGTTTTTAGTGGTGCCAAACTTATTCCAGAAATGAATTGGTATAAAATATTTTGGTTTCAATTCATCTATAAAATACCTTCCTCCTAGGGAATAGTTTTCTCTAAGCCTTGGGTCTACCGGGAAGAAAGCTACATATATTTCATAGTCTTTAAGCCTTGAAATTTCTCCCTTAAACGCCTTTTCCATTTCCACCCTTTCTTCCTTGCCATCCTCATCCCAAATCCACCAGTTCAAATCCCCTGCAAAGAATATATTCCTTCCTTCTACTTCAACCAAAAATGAAAGCCCTGAATCCGTGGAGCTAAAGGATTTTATGTTTACATCATACAGCTTAAGTGATTCATAGGGGTCCATTATGTATACGTTAGAATCAGGTTTTACATTTATATCGCTGCTTAGTACATAGCTTATATCATTATGCTCATTCTTCCACCTAAGTATTTCAGGGTTATAGTGGTCTGGATGGCTGTGGCTTGAAAACACGATGGTTTTTTTATCCTTTAGGTTAATAACTCCTTTGTAATAGTCAAATACAAGAAAATAATCTTCTGTTTCAACGGTACATCCACTGTGATGTATGTACTCAATTTTCATGTATCTCACCTCATCCATTAATATACCATAATATTACAGTTAAATAAACGGAATTAAGCATATCTTTATCATGTAGCTGTAAACTTTCTAATTGCATTAATTTCAATAGAATCCACTACTGTAATTTAGCTATATTGGATGAAGTTTACATATACAAATTTATTTATCAGTGCAGCAAATAATATGGTATAATATTCAATATTCGAGTTAGTTATATTGTATATTTTGAGGTGAGTATTTTGTATAGAAAGATTATTGAAAACGATAGATATAAAGGAATTGCTTATGTTGTTATTGCATCTATTCTATGGAGCACTGGAGGATTGCTTATTAAGCTGTCTGATTGGAATCCAATTGCTATATCCGGCTCAAGGAGCCTGATATCAGCATTGATAATGCTTGCTTATATAAAGAAGCCCAAAATAACAAAATCAAAGCCTCAAATAATAGGTGCAATTGCCTATGCTGCCACAGTATTGTTCTTTGTTATGGCAAATAAGCTTACTACAGCTGCCAATGCCATACTTCTTCAGTATACTGCACCTATATTTGTAGCCATATTAGGTGTTTGGATACTGAAGGAGAGGATTCACTGGTATGATTTGGCTTCAATAGCTGCAGTTTTTTTGGGAATAAGCTTGTTCTTTATACAGGGAATAGAAGGTGGAAAAGCCTTGGGAAATGTAATAGCCATACTGTCTGGCTTTAGCATGGCCAGTGCTACGGTAGCCTTAAGGCTTCAAAAAGATGGTTCTGCAGTAGAAACCACATGGCTAGGAAATATATTAACATTTATTATAGCATTGCCCTTTTTGGGACAGGTACAATTTGATTTCAAAAATGTAATGATAATTGTATTTCTTGGAGTATTTCAGCTGGGGATTTCCTATATACTCTATGTTAACTCATTGAAATACATCACTGCACTGGAAGCCATACTCTTGACTGTTATAGAGCCTCTCTTAAATCCCTTGTGGGTATATATTTTTACCGGAGAAGCTCCAGGAATACTTGCCATCATAGGAGGAATAATTGTTATAACTGCAATAATAATGAGGAATGTATATATAACTAGGAAAGAGGATACTAAAAAGGAAATCCGATAATTTTTGGGAGCAAAGTAAAAAGAATTATTTGGCAAAACATGGAATATAATGGATAATATTGGGAAAAACAGTCATAATTGGTAACATATTGTCTGAAAATTTTTTATTTGGCAACAATATTTAACAAATAATGATAAGTGGACGTGTTATAATATATACTGTAATATAAAACTTAAAATGGGGGGCTATGAATCATATGTCTTAATTGGGCGCTTGACATATGAGGAGCCAGTAGCGCAACCGACCCAATTCCAATTTATATTATTATTATAAATTGGTTTTATTTTTTGTATACAATGGACATAATCTGTAAAGCCAAGAATATAATTGATAATAATTTATTTAAAGAAGGGTTGGCTGTGTTACGAAAGATTATGTTTAAAAAGCTAACTATTTTATTAGGTCATAGACTGGAAGAATCTAGAATTATATTTATTTACAGGTACATTTCCCTATTTATTACTTCTATATTTTATTTGATAGGTGATTTTCAGCACACGATTCATAGAAAGATATTTATAATAGTATGTCTTGGTATTTCCTGCATAATATTGTCATATTTTTATTTCAGTAAAGAGAAATCCGAAAGGGATATAAAGGTATTGCTTTTTGTAGAAACAGTAGGCAATTCAATTCTGCTGATACCATCAGGAGGTATTAACAGTCCATTTATATGGTACACTCTCAACACTATTTTAATTAGTTCCATATTTTTAATAAGAATCTACTGTTATCTTAACCTACTGGCATACATACTGGTTTTTCTCATGACAATGTTTATCGGATATGACGGAAATATATATAGTTTAGGGCCTTCAATTCAGTACTCAAATCTTATACTAAGCTTCATAATGGTAGTTGCAGCAGTTCAGGCATGTGTTATGTTTGTCAGCAAGCTAAAAGAGAAAAATAAAGCTCTAAAGCTTGTAAATAGCCAATTGGAATTGGCAAATCAGAGAATAATGGAATATGTGGAACTCATAGAATCATTGTATAAATCGGTTAATATTCTAACCAATCAGGGAAACAAGGATGGATTGATAAATATTTTGTATGGATATACTAAAGAGATTACTCATAGTAATATAGTATTCTACTACGATATTTCAGAGAGTGTACACAGGCTGGTAATTGATAGGGATGATGAGGCTATTACAAGTGCAATTAAAAAATATATAGAAGAAGATTTAGAACATGTATTGGAGAATAAAGTTCCTATGGAAATACAGATTCTAGGCAGAAACTATGCAATAACGCCAATAAGAACTACTCATAAGAGATATGGAATACTTGGATGTGAAATAAATAGCAACAGGGAAAGTATCATATATAGAAATAATATAAACCAGCTTCAATTCCTTTCTGAACTGATATCCACAACACTTGAAAGGCTATATTTAGAGGAGGTAAATGAAAGATTGATGCTAAGTGAAGAGCAGAACAGAATAGCAAATGAAATACATGACAGTGTTCTGCAAAGGCTGTTTGGTTTATCCTGCGGAATATTTTCAATTATAAGAGGCTTAGACGAACTAACCAAAGAGGATATCAAAGACGAACTTGATTTCATGAGAAATACAATAGCTGCTGTGATGAAGGAACTTAGGGAAAAGATATATGGCCTTAGCTGGAAAAAATCTGGCTCTAATAGTTTTATAACTGATATTAAGAATTATATTGAAGAAACCAGGAGGCTTAATAATGTCATTATTCCATTTAGCATTACAGGTGATGATGAATTGCTGTCATGTGAATGTAAAAAAGCACTGTATAGAGCCATATGCGAAGGGATATCAAATGCAGTACGCCATGGCAAAGCAAGCAATATAGAAGTGAGCTTAAATATAGAATCTGATCAAATAATACTGAGTATAAATGATGATGGTATAGGGTTTGATTTGAATGAAGTCCTTGTAAGTAAAACAAGGGGATTAGGCATTCAAAATCTATATCAGATAGGCGAATCCTTTGGAGGGAATACAACAATTGACAGTACTGTAGGAAAAGGCACAAAAATAAGAATTACGATCCCTTATAAAGAGTTAGGGAATGAAGAGGGGGTTTTGTATGAAAGTACTAATTGTTGATGACCATCCATTGGTGCGAAAAGGTATTATATCAACACTATCTTATGAGGAAAATATAGAAAAGATATTGGAAGCATCCAATAACAGGGTCGCCATGGAGCTCATAATGAATGAAAAACCTGAAATAGCTATAATAGACCTGTACCTTGGAAAGGAATATGGGCTGGATATAGTAACAGCCTCAAGGAAACGGGGATATAAAACCAAGTTTATTATACTTACTTCTTCCATGAAAAAAGAGGACTTCTTAAAATCAAAGGAAGCAGGAGTGGATGGGTATGTTTTAAAGGAAGCTTATGCAGAGGATATCATATATGCTATACATCTGGTATTAAGAGGGAAGCGCTATATTGATTCGGAAATCATTAAATATGAAATAGCAAGTACATCAGAAAACAGCAATTTAGACAGTTTGACACCTAGAGAAAGAGATGTGCTCATTGAGTTGGGCAAAGGGCTCAGCAACCAGGAAATAGCAAAGAAACTGTACATATCAGAAAACACTGTAAAGAAGCATGTCAGCAATATTTTATCCAAACTGGAATTAGAGCATAGAACCCAAGCAGCTTTACTGGTAAACAATTTATCCATTTATTAACGGGGGTGGGGAGTTTGCGAAGAAGGAAAAAGAAGAAGTCATATTTTAAGTCCACTATATTTATTGTAGCTATAATAACGTTAAGTTTCATTGGCGTAGGATATGGTGCATGGAATGAAGGATTAGAAACCAATGTATCAATCAAGACAGGGGAACTTAATTTCGTAGTTGAATCTATCCATAGTGATTCATTAAATGTAGAAATATCTAACGATGGTAAGACAATAAATATAAGTGGAGAAGTTGTAGCAGGCAGTGGTGAAACTGTAAGCATCACCGTTAGGAATAATGGAACGGTACAAGGAGTATTATGTGATACAGGTTCTGTTATAATGCCAGGTGAATTAGAAGTAATAACTTTAGATATTTGTCCAGAGTATTCTAATCAAGAGTTAATGAATTATATGCAAAGTGCAATGTCAGTGCATTCTTTATATAGAGAAGATGAAAACTTTGATATTGACCAAATATTAAATGACTTATATCCAACACAAACCTACTCTTTTGTAGAGAGTTATAACTTTGAACAGGGATTGTAATGATAATCTTGAAGGCTGAAGGCTAAAGTGGAGGTAGTATTATGAAAAAGAAAATAACAGTAATTATTGTAAGCTTATTATTTGCAATATTTATTCTATCTGGGGGATATGGGCACTGGAGCGATACAATAACTGTAGAAGGCAATATAGAGGTTTTGCCGGATCTGGAAGATATAGAAACAACGAGACAGCATCTATTGCTTATGAAGCAGCAGATGGAAAGCATACCAAATGAAGAAGAAATTGAATATTTTGTTCCAATATATGATCTGGATGAAGGAGAAACAGATGAGCAAGTTGAATCAGAGGAAAGTAATGAAACAGGTGAAACTATTGATGGCCAGTAGATAGGTTAATAGTAGGATAATTTTTATCCTACTATTAAAAATTTATATGAGGAGGATAAGTATGCAAAATGTAGAGCATTTTTTGCCTACAAAAAGGTCACATAAAAACAATATTATTATTTTATCTTTATTATTTTTTATCTATTTTTTAGAAAACTCTTCCTTACCCCAATATATAGGTAGTTCTATTTTTTTATATGTTATAAAACCTATTCTATGGATAGGTGTTATCCTTATTATACGAAACTTTAGGCAATTTAAATATAAAGGGAAAATAAGAAGCAAAAAGCTAATAATTGAATGGTCTATTATTTTTGGAATCATCTATGTTTGCACAAATGTGTTCGCTGGTTTTATTTATGGTCTGGGGAAAAGTCCATATAGTCACACACTAAGTGGAATACTGATGAATATTATTTACGTTGGGTCGGCATTATATGGAAGAGAACTAATAAGGAACTATCTAGTAAACAGCTATACAAAAAAGGAAAATTATATGGTATTTATATTAATTGCAATACTAATGACCTTAACAAGCTTTAATATGAGCAGATATCTTAAATTAAAAGATTTGGAAACCTTAGTGAAGTTTTTTGCAGAATTTTTTGCGCCAGAGTTTTCAAATAATATTTTTGCATCCTACTTAGTATATTTAGGTGGTCCTGTTCCGTCTATTGTATATTTTGGAATAATACAGGCATTTCATTGGATATCTCCAATATTACCAAATCTGCAATGGATAGTAACCGCTTTAATAGGAATATTAAGTCCTATTTTTTTTCTTATGTCAATCCAGTCAATATACTTAAATGCAACGAAACAGATTAATAAAAGAGAACAAGGTGAAGAAGGAATAGTTAGCTGGATTATTACTAGTATTATATCAATAGGGATTATATGGTTTGCAGTTGGGGTTTTTCCTATTTATCCATCAGTAGTAGCTACAGGCAGTATGGAACCGACAATAAAGCCAGGGGATATGATATTGGTCAAAAAAATTTCGAATATGGATGAAATAAATACTCTTAAAGTAGGAGATATAATTCTGTTTAAAAGAGGCAATATACTTATTTCTCATAGAATTATTGAAATATTAGATACTGATGAAGAAGGAGTACAATTTAAAACAAAAGGAGATAAAAATTCTGGCCCTGATACAGACTTAGTTAAATCAGCTGATGTAAAAGGATTGGTAAAATATGTAATACCAAAGATTGGGTTACCAACGCTTTTTATCAAGGATGAAAATGATATACCTATTGATGAAATATTGTTTTAGGATAGTCTACTACTAAAGTAGTACTCCAAATATACTAAAGTGATTAATAAAATAATACTTATATATGAAGCAAAAGTATACCTTTTGATGGAGTATTATAGCATTTTAAAGATTATAATCATATCAAGATGATAACCAGTTGGTTATCGTAAAAAATATTTAAAAGGAGATGATTATAATTATGAAAAACACAAAAATAATAGCACTGACATTAGTAGTAGCTATCATGTTAGTAGGCGCTGGATATGCAGCATGGAATGACAAAATTGAAACTGAATCAACAATTAGATCTGGAGAATTGAACATTACAATGAAAGCAGTACCTGATGTTTCATTAAACAAAAATTTCAAAGGTGAAGATATAGAAACATTGGAATCACTTAATGACTTATTCAATGTAGAAGTTGAAGAATATACAGATGATTATGTAGAATTCAGAATTAACAATATTTATCCAGGTGCTGAAGCAAGGACACATTTATCTTATCATAATGATGGAACTATGACAGCTTTTATAAATGATGTTGATGTTAAAATTACTGGAGATCCGGAGTTAGCAGATGCCATACTAGTAGGTTACAATTTCAATATATTGAAACAACGCCCTGATGGAGGATATGATACTAGAACTAAAATAACTACTGGTGCTGCAGGTCCTAGAATACCTTTAAGCCAATTAGAACAAGAACTTGAGGATAAGTTAGTAGGTATATATCTAGAGGCTGGAGAAGTATTAGCTGGCGGACCAGAACATGACTATCAACATTATACAGTTATCTTCAAGATCCCTGAAGATAGATTGAATGGCGATGAAGGAGAAAATCAAGAAGTAGTAGTAAAAATAAGGATAGATTTTGTACAACACAATATGTTTGAAGGACCTATCAACGATATGAATCATAATCTATAAAAGAACAGATAGGATAATAAGCAAATAACAAACCCCTCTACTATATGGAGGGGTTTGTTATTTGCTTATTGGATTAATATAAATTAATGGTTACAGAAAATATAATTGGACATAATCAGTAAAGACTATAAATATAATTAATCGAATGTTATATTACTACAAATGTTTTATTAGTACTACAACCTTATGTAAAACTATAATGAAATTTGTTGCAAAAAATATAAAGGAAATATACCTATAAGTATAGAAAAAAATAATATTAACATCCAAAAGGAGTGTTGGAGATGAGGATTAGCATCAATAAAAGGTTAAAGATTGGATTAATAGCTGTTCTAATAATTGTATTTTGCGGTGTCTCTTTTTTATTGTACAGAGAAGCAAATTATCCAGGCTTTAGAGAGGAAAAGGTTGTTCTCTATGGGTATAATAACGCGGCAAGTGTAGATTACAGAGTATATTTGAAGGAAAACGAGCTATACAACAGCATGTATTTAGATGAAGGCCAAATATACATAACAGAGTTAGTTGATAATATTGATACAACATTTAGATACGAATTTACTGGAGATAAACCTAAGGATTTAGGGGGGAATTACAATATAATTGCAAAGGTACAAGGATATAGTACTGGCAAAGATAACAATATTATAATAATCTGGGAAAAGGATTTTACTCTTGTTCCTACTACAGCCTTTACCATAGATAGCGAAAAGAAAGTCATTGAGGAAAGTTTAAATATAACTTTGCAAAATTACAACGATTTCGCCTCAAGGATACTTGAGGCAACTAAAATAAAATGCAGTACCAGTTTAAATGTAATAATGAATATAAACATTGAAGGAGACACAGGTGTAGGGCATATAAAGGAAACCATAACACCAACAATGACGATACCGCTCAATACATCCATGTTCGAGATAAGCGGAAACACTGATATTGAAAAGCCAGGAGCCATTGAGGAGACCAGACAGGTTCAGATGCCTGTAAACAGAAAACTGGTAAGTATATATGCAATTATTGTCAGTGTTCTATTGTTAGCCTTAGGATATGTGTCATTCTTTACTGTAAGCAAATTAGATAATGATCCATATAAGAAGCAGTTAAAGAGTATATTCAAGAAATACGGTGATAGATTTGTGGCACTAAAGAGTGAAATAGAAGCTACCAATGAAGGAATAATTCCAGTAAACTCCATAGATGATTTAGTAAGGGTTTCAGATGAATTAGGAAAGCCCATTTTGTATAAATACTGCCCTGACTATAGGGACATAAGCAGCTTTTATGTGGTTTCTGAAGATGAAATATATATACTGTCTCTAAGGGATATGGAGTTTAAGAACATATCAAGTTAGTATTATCAGTTAGAAAAAATGGGTTATGTTACAATGGCTAAAAAGTAGTAGTAAAAAGTAGACTTATGTGGCTTATAAATGTATCCAGATATTAGTACAATACCATTGGGGAGTATTTTAATACCAATGGGGTGAAGAAAATGAAAAGCAGTAAGGAACTTTCAAAACTCATCTTACAGCTATTGGTGCTAGTATTAGTTGGAGGGTACTTGACTACAAGTGTAATCCAGTCAACCTTTGCATCTGATTCTGACAATATACCTAATGCAATACTTACAATTAATAGCGATGGCAGCATAACTTGTGAAGGAAGTCTATTTGGAGATGGTCAGCTATATCCTGCAACGGTAGAATCTGCTGAGCAAGGATATGGTGGAGTCAACGGAGTCATTAGAATAAATAATCAGTATAGGAGAATTAAGGTTTCTAACTTAGGAATAGGATTAGATGCAGAAAAACTTGAGATAAAAAATGGATATCCACGAGAAGTTGTTTACAATTCCTTTTTAACAAATGTAGAGCTAAAAATTGAAAAAGGAAGATTCTTTTCATTTGACAAGACATTGGTGGACTATATAAGTCTTAAGGACTTACTTTATGAGCCTGGAAGCAAAAATTACAAAGGATATGAACTAGATAGTGATAGTGAATTTATCATAAACAAAGGAAGTACTGTGGATTTAAAATATACTCTGCACATGGTTGAAGATGCGGGAGAAGAGCTTGAAGCTATAACAGCCAGTATACCAATATATATTAATGTTCATGAGTTTAAGCCTATAGATGACGGTAATGATTACGATGATAGTGATGATTATGATAAGAGGGATACAACTACAACCATTGAAACCAAATCCGAGCCTGAAACAGAAGAAAAGAAGCACTGGGCCCATGACTGTATAATAACATTGCTCAATCATAGGATTGTACACGGATACACCAGCGATGCTATTTCTCTGGAGGATTACTTAAATGGAACTATAGACCCTGTAACATATGTAAATGAAATAGTTCTTCCAGAAAGATATATCACAAGGGCAGAAACGGCAGTGTTAGTAGGAAGAGCATTGGGACTCCAGGAGGAGTATGCAGAATCAACAGGATACTTGGATCCAATACCATATTGGGCTAGAGGATATGTTATAGCAACGACTAGAGCTAACATATTTATGGGCTATCCAACAGGAGTATTTAAGCCAAATAACTATATTACAAGGGAAGAGATGATTGCTGTATTGACAAGGGCATTCAATATTACATTGAAGGATGAATCTTTAGAGCTTCCTTTCAAAGATAAAGATGATATTGGGGAATGGGCAGTTAAATATGTAAAGGCAGGCTATGAAAGTGGAGTAATTGTAGGATATCCAGACAACACCTATAGGCCTAAAAACCCAATAACAAGAGCGGAAACATTCACTATAATATGTAAGCTATTAGGACTGCATGAACATGCACAATAGGGCAGGATATTTCCCTGCTCTTACTTTTTTGGTAAAATGTTGCAACATTTATTGAAAGATTGCATGTATTCTGTTACAATTATATAAAAGATAAAACAATTCTAAAAATTGCAATTATATTATAAAAAGATACATCAATTCAATCATCATTTCATATCATGCAAAGACTAATCTATTGTTTTATCATACATGAATTAAACTTCATATTTCTCCCGATTCATAATAGACCTAACCAGGCCATTATGAACGATAGGGTATGAAAAGCAATTTTCGTGCCTGCCGTTTTGCAAAGGGATAGGTGTCTACTGTGCATTAGTAGATATCTGTCCTTTTTGTTTTAAATTAAAAAACAGGAGGTGAATTCTGGTACCTGAATGGTAACCAGAGGTAAAATGTCAAAGGGTATAATCATCTCACCAGACAAATGTACCGGATGCAGAACCTGCGAGCTGGCATGCTCCTTTATGAAGCATGATAATTTTAATCCAAAGGATGCAGCCATATCAGTTCTGGCTTTTGATGAAGTAGGACTGCAGGTGCCTATGACTTGCCTGCAATGTGACGATCCCCATTGTGTAGCTGTTTGTCCGGTTAATGCACTTGAAAAGGATGAAAATACCGGTGTTGTGAACCATGACAGAGAAAAGTGCATTGGCTGCAAAATGTGCGTAAGTGCATGTCCTTTCGGTAATATGACCTATAGCTCAAGGCTGAAACAGGTAATTAAATGCGACGAATGCGGTGGAGACCCTCAGTGTGTTAAGCTATGTCCAAGTGGAGCAATAGTTTATAAGGAACTGGACAGCTCCATGGAAAGGAGAAGGAACATAGCCAGCTGTTTTAAGGAAGCCTTTGGGGAGGTGATCAGGTAATGTACGGATGGACCGGGAAAATTATCAGAGTTAATCTGACGGATAAGAAAATCACCATAGAGGACCTGAATATGGAGGATGCCAGGCTATATTTGGGTGGAAGAGGTTTGGCTTCTAAGATACTGTATGATGAAATAGACCCCAAAATTGATCCATTAAGCCCAGAGAACAAGCTGATTTTCATGACTGGACCAATGACTGGGACTTATGCTGCCTGCGCTGGAAGATTTAATGTAGTGGCAAAGGCCCCATTAACAGGAACCATTGGAGCTGCAAACTCTGGAGGACATTTTGGGCCAGAGCTGAAATTTGCAGGTTACGATGGAATCATATTTGAAGGCAAATCGGATACTCCCGTTTATCTCCATATATACGATGACCTCATTGAAATAAAGAGTGCAGAGCATATCTGGGGTAAGGATGTGTTTGAAACTACAGATATACTGCTTAAGGAGAATGAAGAGGATGCAAGGGTTGCATGCATAGGCCCTGCGGGAGAAAAACAGGTATTATTTGCTACAGTTATGAATGACAGGGACAGAGCTGCTGGTAGATCTGGCATGGGAGCAGTTATGGGCTCCAAGAATCTCAAGGCTGTTGTAGTTAAAGGCACCAAGGGAATCAATGTTGCAGATAAGAATAGGTTTATTGAAGCTACCCTGGATGCAAGAAAGAAGATCAAGGAAAATCCAGTTACAGGCACAGGAGGAGGACTTCCAACCTATGGTACTGAGGTTCTTGTAAACATATTAAATGAAAGCCATGCATTGCCAACGAGGAATTGGAAGGAATCATATTTTGAAGATGGAGACAAGATAAGTGGAGAGTATCTTACTGAAAACTACCTTGTGAGGAATAAGGCCTGTTTTGCATGCAGTATTGGATGCGGCAGGGTAGTCAGGATTCCAGATGGGAAGTACAAGGGAATTGTAGCAGGACCTGAATATGAAGCTGGATGGTCCTTTGGTGCTAGTTGTGGTGTAGGAGATATGAACGCCATAGACAAGGCAAACCATGTATGCAACCTGCTTGGTATAGATCCAATTACCATGGGGGCCACTATAGCATGTGCAATGGAGCTTTATGAAAAGGGATATATTACCAAGGAGGATTTAGGAGGTAAGGAGCTTAAATTTGGAGATGCAGAATCCATAATATACTGGACTGAGCAAACAGGCAATAGGGAAGGATTTGGCGATATAATGGCATTAGGTTCCTATAGGATGGCAGAAAAATACGGACATCCAGAGCTATCCATGACTGTTAAGAAGCAGGAGATGCCAGCATATGACGGCAGGGCAATTCAGGGAATGGCACTGTCCTATGCAACAAGCAACAGAGGAGGATGCCATGTTAGAGGGTATATGACTTCACCTGAAGTATTGGGTATTCCAGTTAAAACTGACCCATTGGTAACAGAAGGAAAGGCAGCACTCCTTAAGACCTTCCAGGACCTGACTGCTGTTGTGGACTCATCTGATATATGCCTGTTTACTACCTTTGCCATAGGGTTACCAGAAATATCAGAAATGCTGAGGGGAGCCACAGGATTGGAAATATCAGATGAGGACGTACTAAAGATAGGGGAAAGAATCTGGAACCTTGAAAGGATATTTAACATAGAAGCAGGATTTACTAAGAAGGATGATACATTGCCTGAAAGGCTTCTAAAAGAGCCAGTAACTAGTGGGCCAGCAAAAGGTAAAGTAGCTGAACTTGAAGTAATGCTGGAAGAATACTATCAGGTAAGAGGCTGGAATGAAGAAGGAATTCCAACGGAGGAAAAGCTGGAGGAATTATCTCTAGATAAAAGAGTTTTAGCTGCTGTTTAATATCAGGGGACATCCATCAATAGTTTTGATGGATGTTCTACATATTTTTTAGAAGGTGATACTGTGAGCTTTGTTTATGAGGAGATAATACATGGATACCCAAAGGAAAAGCGTTATACATTGGCTATACTTCAGGACATTCAGAAAAGGAATGGATTTATCCCACGGGAAGCAATGGAATATCTATCCCAGTATCTAGGATTGCCTGTGAGCAATATATATAGCATTGCAACCTTCTACAAGGCATTAAGCCTGAAGCCCAAGGGAAAGCATATTATAAAGGTTTGCAGCGGTACTGCATGCCATATAAGAGGTTCCGGAACCATTAAAGAAGAGCTTTTGGAGCTGTTGGGAATTAAACCTGGAGAGACTTCAGAAGATGGGCTGTTTTCAGTTGAGGTGGTCAACTGCCTAGGAGCCTGTGCCCTTGCTCCTGTTGTAGTAATAGATGATAAATACTACGGCAATATGACAAAGGACAAGGTTAAATCCGTAATAGACCAGTATAAGGAGGAGAGGGCCCATGGATAGAAATAAGGATAGGAGAATATTGGTGTGCTGTGGTACAGGCTGCTTAGCTAACAATAGCTACAATGTATACTTAAAGTTTAAAGAAAGGCTCAGTGAAGATGCTGAAATTGAAGTGAAGCCTATAATGAAATCTACAGGTTGCAATGGCTTATGTGAAAAGGGGCCTGTGGTAAAGATACTTCCAGATGAAATATCATATTTTAAGGTAACGGTTGATGATGTAGGTGAAATTGTGGAAAAGACCATTAAAAACTTTGAAACTGTGGATAGATTGCTATACTATGATACCAATTCAGGAAAAAGGATAAAGTCACACAAGGAAGCAAGCTTCTACAAGGGCCAGCTTAAGATTGCACTGAGAAATATAGGCGAAATAAATCCTTTGAGCATAGAGGATTATATGGAAAGAGGAGGATACAAGGCTTTAAAAAAGGCTTTGGATATGAAGCCTGAAGACATAATCAGAGAAGTGGAGCTTTCCGGACTAAGAGGAAGAGGTGGAGCAGGATTTCCTACCGGGGTTAAGTGGAGAACCTGCTCTGAATATAAGGACCAGCCTAAATATGTGGTATGCAATGGGGATGAAGGAGACCCTGGAGCTTTTATGGACAGAAGCATTATGGAAGGCGACCCTAATACAGTAATTGAGGGAATGATAATATGCGGATATGCTATAGGAGCTCATAGAGGATTTTTATACATTAGAGATGAATATGAGCTGGCACTGAAGAATGTTAGAGCTGCCATTGATAATGCAAGGGAAAAAGGATTTCTGGGGAAAAACATACTAAACAGCGGGTTTGATTTTGACCTGGAGATTGTAAGAGGTGGAGGAGCTTTTGTGTGTGGGGAATCCAGTGCTCTTATGGCTTCTATTGAAGGAAATGTGGGAGAACCCAGGGCAAAATATATAAGAAGTGTAGAAAGAGGGCTTTGGGATAAGCCTACTGTACTTAATAATGTGGAAACATGGGCGAATATACCTCCTATTATTATTAACGGATGGAAATGGTTTAAAAGCATAGGAACTGAGGGAAATTACGGAACCAAGGTATTTTCGCTGGTAGGCAAGGTGAAGAATACAGGGTTAGTTGAAGTGCCTATGGGAACCACATTACGGCAGCTTGTCTACGATATTGGAGGAGGTATAATAAACAACAGGCCTTTTAAGGCTGTACAGACAGGAGGTCCCTCTGGAGGCTGTATTCCAAAGGAACATTTGGATATTCCCCTGGACTTTGATTCCTTGAAGGCCATAGGCTCCATGATGGGGTCCGGAGGAGTTATAGTTATGGATGATACTACCTGTATGGTAGATGTGGCCAGATACTATATGAACTTCCTTGCAGAGGAGTCCTGTGGAAAATGTACTACCTGCAGGGAGGGAATAAGGACCATGCTTCATATACTTACAAATATTACAGAAGGCAAGGGAGAGATGGAGGATATAGAGTTGCTTAAGGAAATAGCCGAAACAGTCATGGAAGCTTCCTTATGCGGGCTTGGCAAATCTGCGCCAAACCCTGTTCTCACAACTCTGGAATACTTCAAGGATGAGTATATTGAGCATATAGCAGATAAAAGATGTGCTTCCGGAGTATGCAAAAATCTGACCTCCTACTATATTGATGAGAATAAGTGTATAGGCTGTACAATATGCAGCAAAAATTGCCCTGTAGGAGCCATTTCAGGAAGGTTAAAGGAGGTTCATGTTATAGATGAGGATAGGTGCATAAAATGTGGCACCTGTGCCATCAAATGTCCAAGGGGAGCTGTCAGGATTGGGGGGATGAAGGTTGAAGCTTAAAATAGATGGAATCATTTGCGAAGGAAGAGAAGGAGAAACACTGATGGAGGTTGCTAAAAGGCATGGAATCCATATCCCCAGCCTCTGTTACAGAAAGGGATTTGAAGGATTAGCAAGATGCAGGCTCTGTCTGGTTGAAGTAAAGGAAGGAAGCAGAAGGCGAATAGTATCCTCCTGTGTATATCCAATTAAGGAAAATATAGAGGTTACTGTTACTACAGATGAAATCCAAAGGATGAGAAAAAACATTATTATGCTTTTACTCCTTAAAGCACCAAACAACAGCTACATTAATAAGCTGGCAGAGGAATACAAGGTAGCAGCACCCGAAAGGTATATGAACCCACTTGACGATGAAAACTGTATTCTATGCGGCCTCTGTGTAAAGGCATGTGAGAAGATGGGAACAAATGCTATATCCTTTGTAAACAGGGGAATATATAAGAAGGTATCCACTCCCTATGATGATGCGTCAAAGGATTGCATAGGATGCGGAGCTTGTGCAGAAGTCTGCCCTACCAATGCAATACTGGTGGAAGACAATGAAGGCAAACGGAAGATTTGGAACAGGGAGTTCAATATGGTTAAATGCAGCCTTTGCGGCAGTTACTTTGCTACAGAGGAGGCCTATAAGCTTATGCAGGAGAAATTAAATGACAATGAAGAGCCAATTTGTAATGAATGCAGGAAGAAGATAGCTGCAGATAAGCTTAAGGAGTCTTTTGCTAATATATATTAGAATCCATTCTATCAATTTAATATATAAAAATTGAACAAAAGCTTGTTTCATAAGGGAAATGAAAACAGGGATTAGATTTCTCAATATCTAGTCCTAAAGGTACACTTAAAATTAAGGTAATAAAGTATCAGGGATAAAAATGGGTTGCATAATGGTTTTACTTTAAATGCAATCCATTTTTTTATTAGCTGTCTTCATTCCAAATATGGTTTGCTATTAGATTCTGTTATTAATATGTGCATTGTTCGATATTCAAAAGAATTGCTATAAGCCTTATTGGATGCTAAAATATAGATAATATACTGTATTGGAGGGATACTTTGAAGACTTTGGGTATTATTGGAGCCATGGATATTGAGGTTCAGCTATTAAAGGATAAAATATGCAACTTAGAGGAAGTAAATTATAAGTCATTTAAATTCTACAAGGGTCAATATAAGGGGATAGATGTTGTAATAACGACTTCTGGTGTAGGAAAGGTAAATGCTGCAAGCTGTACCCAAATGCTTATAGACAAATTTGATATAACACATCTTATAAATACCGGAATTGCAGGGAGCCTTAACAAATGTGTAAAGGTCTGTGATGTAGTTATTTCGGATAATGTCACATACCATGATGTAAATGTGGAGCAGATGAGGAGCCTATTTCCATTTAAGGAGTGCTTCAAGGCAGATGATGAGCTTATTGATTTGGCAGTAAGGGCCTGTAAGACCTCGCCAGGACAATTCAACTACCATATTGGCAGGATTGTCACAGGGGAGAGATTCATTTCAAGCATTGAGCTGAAGGAGGCTATTGCAGAAAAATACAGTCCCCTTTGCGTAGATATGGAAAGCGGGGCTATTGGACATGTGGCATATTTAAACTCCATACCCTTTGTGATAATCAGGAGCATATCGGACAACGCAGATGATGATGCAAGTATTACTTATGATGAATTTGAACAGATTGCATCATATAATTCTGCCAATATAGTACTAAAAATGATTAATCTAGTATAATTCCTTTGAATTGCTGGATATTGTATCCATCTAATGTTATAATAATGATATATAGAAAAATGCAGAATTTTCTCGGAATAATAAAAGATTTCAAGGAGAAAACCAATGATTAGATGCCCGTGGTGTGGAAATGATGAGCTATACATAAGATATCATGATGAGGAGTGGGGAGCCCCAGTTCATGATGATATAAAGCATTTTGAGTTTTTGGTTTTAGAATCAGCTCAGGCAGGGCTGAGCTGGCTGACCATTTTAAAGAAAAGGGAGAATTATAGACAAGCTTATGTTGGGTTTGACTAAAAATAAATGGAAGGACATTTCAGAAATTCCAGCATATACAGATCTGCCTGAAAGAATCAGTAAAGACCTATATAGTGTACTCCCACCTGCAGGCAACAGGTCTGATAAATGACCACCTAGTAAGCTGCTTTAGATATAATCAGGTTTAAATATCAAGGGAAATAGGTGATGCCAGTGAGTAAAAAGACAGGAGTCCTTCTGCTATTATTAATTCTAATATCCTTGTTTTTCAATATAGTAAGCTTTGTTAACATAAGCAATATCAGCCTTGATAAGGAGGCAATTGAATCCAGCTATGACAGCCTATTATCCGAGGTTCAAAGTCTGAAGAAAGAAATCAGCAGGCTTACAGAAGACAATGAAGTGCTGAGAAGGAATATATCCTATGCCCAGCAGATGTCAGATATAAACAGCAGTATTATTAAAGAGCAGGTAAAGCTTATAGATTTGAAAAAGGACTGGAGATTTTTGAGGGATAATGAGTTATTCCCTATATATGATGCCAATGAGGAAAGCAATGAAAAAGAAGTTATATTTTATACACCTTTTCCCAAGACTTTGAAACTAAATGAAAAGCTAAGGGGAATTGGAAACAAGTTATCCCAATACTGCTTTAACGGGCTGCCTATAGAACTTGAGTATATTAAGGACATAGAAGGCAAAAAGGTGGCAGTAATTAATCTGAGAGAATCGTACATAAATGAAGGGCTGGATATAGAGGATAAAGTAGGATATACCTGGTTGGATGATTATTTTCAAGGTTCAACAGGAGGTATGCAAACTTACATAAGGCTGGTGGAAACATTCTTGCAGAGGGACTATAAAGGTGAATGGATAGACGGAGTTGAATTTTTATATGAAGGATCAAAAATTAACTATGAGCATATAGAAGGATTAAGTGAAATAATATACAGGTGATGAATATGGAATTGAGAATAAATACTTCTAAACCTCAGGAATTTATAGATATTACGGATTTAATCAATGAGCATATAAGGAAAGAAAAGGTTCAAAACGGCATTGCTGTAATATTTGTTCCCCATACTACTGCAGGGATAACAATTAATGAAAATACAGACCCTGATGTTATTGATGATATTATATCAGCATTGAATAAGGTCTTTCCTGTAAAAGGAAGCTATCGCCACTATGAGGGCAATTCACATGCCCATATAAAGGCTTCTTTAATGGGTTCCTCCCTGACAGTCATTATAGAGAATGGAAGAATAAAGCTTGGAACCTGGCAAGGTATATATTTCTGTGAGTTTGACGGACCGAGAAACAGGAAGGTATATATAAAAATAATGAGTTTTTAACCGTGGATTTTTAATCCACGGTTTTTTATTTGATGTTGTAACGTCATACTTTGTTAATCATAGTATATATTAGTTGCTTAATATCTATATGGGGGGATTACATGAAAAGAAGAAGTGTTATGGTGCTGGGAGGGGATAGGAGAAACCTGGAACTTGCAAGGCTACTTATTAATGATGGAGAAGATGTAAAGATATCATATGTACACGGGTTGAATTTTGAGGATATTGACCTTATAATAGGCCCACTTCCTCTATCCAGCGATAAGAAAACCCTTAATGCACCTTTTCATCCGGAAGAAATAGAAGTAGATGCTCTGCTTGAAAAGATGAGGGGTAAGACACTGATTGCAGGTGTAATAGACGAGGAACTTATATTAAAGGGCAGTATATATGGAATTACTATGGTGGATTACTTTAAAAGGGAAGAGTTGCAGGTATTAAATGCAGTACCTACTGCTGAAGGTGCCATTAAAATTGCCATTGAGAATATGCCCATAACCCTCCATGGTTCAAATGCCCTGGTTTTAGGTTTTGGAAGAATAGGAAAAGCATTGTCAAATATGCTGTATGGAATGGGGGCAAATGTCCATGTGGCAGCCAGAAAGCATGAGGACATAGCCTGGATTAAGAACCTAAGGTATATACCAGTCTGTTTTGATGAGCTGGATACAGTTCTTCAAGGAATGGATGTGCTGTTTAATACTGTTCCTCAACTGGTGCTGGATGACAATAGGCTAATTCACCTAAACAGAGAAGCTCTGGTTATAGATCTGGCTTCACAACCAGGGGGAGTGGATTTTGGTGCAGCTGAAAAGCTGGGAATAAAAACTATACACGCCTTGGGCATACCTGGAAAGACAGCTCCCTTGACAGCTGCCAGGATTATAAAGGAAACCATATATAATATTATTAGAGAAAGGGGTTTATAGTATGTCACTGGAAGGTGTAAAGATAGGTTGGGGTATTGCAGGTTCCTTTTGCAACTACCAATATGTATTCCCTCAAATCGAAAGGATAAAGAACCTGGGTGCAGATATATATCCTATTATGTCATATAACGCAGCCAGCATTGATACACGATTTGGGAAGGCTGAAAACTGGAATCAAAAGTTGCGTGAAATAACAGGCAGGGAGATAATTCAAACCATACAGGATGCAGAGCCTCTGGGACCTCAGCTTAATCTGGATATAATGATAGTAGCCCCCTGTACAGGCAACACCTTGGCAAAGCTGGCCAATGGAATAACAGATACTCCATTGACTATGGCATGCAAAGCCCATTTAAGGAATCAAAGGCCTTTAGTATTGGCCATTGCAACAAATGATGCCTTAGGAGCTAATGCTAAAAACATAGGGTTATTGCTGAATATGAAGAACATATATTTTGTACCTTTTGGACAGGATGACCCATTCAAAAAGCCCAATTCCATGATAGCCAACTTTGAAAAAATTGAGGAAACATTAAGGGAAGCTTTAAAGGGAAAACAGATTCAGCCTATAATTGAATAACAGAGACCTGATTCAGGTCTCTGTTATTATTGCCTAATAAGCGCATCATAAAGCTTCCTGGAAAAGGCAAATACATCCTTAGTATTGGTTCTAATAGTAATGCAATGGTTATTGAATTTTACCCCCAGGATATTCTTGTAATTTTTCTGAAGAAATGCCTTAATATTCTCTAAAACGCTTATTTTATATTCTTTGCAGTAATATATCTTGAATGTGTAGTAAAGCCTATCATTTACCACCGCTATGCCAATTATTCTTTCCCTGCTGTACTCATTTGTGACAAGGGTACCAGGTACTTTTTCAAAGGTGGAAGTGACTCTAACCATTATATTAAACTTCTTTGCTATTTCCACTGATTTAGGGTGCAATACCTTTGCACCATTTGATGCCAGTTCATACATATCATCATAGGATATGGATTTTATATAATCAGTATATGGAACAATATTTGGGTCAATTAGGGCTACCCCTGGCACATCGGTAAATATGTCAACCCTTTTGGCATTAAGATATCCTCCCAATGAAATGGCGGTAATATCACTGCCTCCACGGCCTAGAGTTGTAATTTCTCCATCCCTGGTTATACCCTGAAATCCTGTGACTACAGCAATTTTGCCTTCACCTATAAGTTTTTTTATATTAGATGTATCTATATCTATTATTTCCGCAGAGTTGAAGTTATTATCCGTAAGTATTCCTGCTTGAAATCCTGTTAGCGGTTCCGCAGGCATATTGTTTACCTCCAGCAGATGGGATACCAGTGCTGCTGATATGGTTTCACCGCAGGACATCATTAAGTCCTTTTTCTTGGGGTCAATTCTGCCACTAATTTGCTCAAGCTGTTCAATAAGCGTATCGGTGGCATAAGGGTCACCGCGCCTTCCTATGGCTGATACTACTACAACAGGGTCATCGCCGTCATCAATGCATTCCCTTATACGGCTTAGAACCTTTGAACTATTGTTTAATCCCCTTAAGGAGCTGCCGCCAAACTTCTGCACAACAATTCCCATATTAATCACCCTTTATAAGGTTTCTTTCAATCAGCGCTTCAGCAATCTGTACAGAGTTTAGGGCTGCGCCCTTTCTCAGGTTATCTGCAACTATCCATAAATTAAGGCCATTTTCCACAGTAAAGTCCCTTCTTATGCGTCCTACAAACACTTCATCTTTTCCATCAGCTAAAACTGGCATAGGGTATTCATGGGATGAAGGGTTATCTATAACCTTGACTCCCTTGGATTTCCCTAGTATTTCCCTTGCTTCCTCTGGAGAAATGTATATTTCAGTTTCTATGTTTACCGATTCGGAATGGCAGTTGAAAACAGGCACCCTTACTGCAGTTGCGCTTACCATGATGTTCTCATCCAGTATCTTTTTCGTCTCATTTACCATTTTCATCTCTTCTTTTGTATAGCCATTTTCATTGAATTCATCTATATGGGGTATGAGGTTGGAGAAAATCTCATGAGGATAAAAGCTGGCTTTGAATGCTTCATTCCCTGTGAAGCTTTCTATTTGACTGTTAAGCTCATCAATTCCATTCTTACCGCTTCCGGATACAGCCTGATAAGTGGATACTACTACTCTTTTAACTCTGCAGACGTCATGTAAAGGCTTTAATACCATTAACAACTGTATTGTGGAGCAGTTTGGATTTGCTATAAGGCCCTTATGGCCATACAGTGCGTCAGGATTAACCTCAGGTATTACCAATGGTACTTCTTTGTCCATACGCCATTGGCTGCTGTTGTCAATTACTACTGCCCCTTCCCTGACTGCAATTGGTGCCAATGTCTTGCTTATGCTGCTTTCAACGCAGAAGAAGGCTATGTCTACATTGGTGAAGGCTCCTTTTTCTGCAGTTTCTGTGTAATACCTTTCCCCTTTGAACATAATTTCTCTATCCTTATTCCTTTCGGTTCCAAGAAACCTGATATCCTTAACTGGAAAATTACGCTCTTCAAGTATGCTAGCTACCTTTCTTCCAACCACTCCCATTGGGCCAACTATGGCAACATTAAAGCTTTTCATATATATCACTCCCGTTCTATATTCATTCCACTGGATAATTACATAATATTCATCTGTCCTTGAAAGGTTAAATGGAAAATTAACGAACAAAAACAAAAAGCTTTCATACTATGGAAATGAATGAAAAGAAAAGGAGGACATAGAATGGTTAATTGGGGACGCTTAATTACGGCAATGGTTACACCCTTTGATGACAGTTTAAATGTTGATTATGATGTAGCCATTGAACTTGCAATGAAACTGGTGGATGAAGGGAATACTGCTCTGGTAATTACAGGAACCACCGGAGAAGGGCCAACTTTAAGTCTTGAGGAAAAGCTAAGGTTGTATGAGGAGATTAAGAAAAACGTAAATGTTCCAATTATTGCAGGTGTTGGCACAAATTCTACAAAGGATACAATCAGAAACGGACTGAAGGCAATGGAAAAGGGAGCTGACGGGCTGTTAATTGTAACACCATACTATAATAAGCCGGATCAGAAGTCGCTATATGCCCATTATAAAACAATTGCTGAAAGCGTTGATGCACCTATTATGATTTATAATGTACCTGGAAGAACGGGCTGCAACATATTGCCTGAAACTGTAGCAAGGCTGGCAGAAATAGATAATATTGTGGCACTGAAGGAAGCCAGCGGAAATATAAACCAGATGTCGGAGATGGTGAAAAGAACACCGGAGGATTTTCTGGTATACTCAGGGGATGATTCCATGACATTGCCTGCAATGGTTGTAGGAGCCTACGGCGTAGTCAGTGTTTGTGCCCATGTAGTAAGCAAAGAGATGAAGGAAATGATAGATTCCTTTGTTGCTGGAGACACAAAGAGGGCTATGGAAATACATTTAAGGCTCTTTGACATATTCAATAAGCTATTTATTGTTACAAACCCGATACCTGTAAAGGCAGCATTAAACATGCTGGGCATAAAAGTAGGAGGATTGAGATTGCCGCTTACTGAAGCCAGTGAGGAAGTAAAGGATGTACTGGAAAAGGAACTTATAAATCTGGGATTGCTGTAATGATACTTAATAAAGGAGGCCAAAAAAGGTCTCCTTTTAATTTGAAATATATTACCAAAGGATGGTATATATATTATATAATAGTTTATATAAAAAAGTGTAAAGGAGAATAGTATGAAAATAGAGCTTAGGGATATTTACAAGAGCTTTTCAGAAAAGGAAGTGCTTCACGGCATAAGCTTTTCAGTGGAAACTGGAAAGGCCTTAGGGTTATTGGGCAGAAATGGAGCAGGCAAAACCACCACCATAAGGATAATAATGGGGTTATTCAATGCTGATAGCGGTGAAATACTGCTGGATGGCAGAAAATTCAGGCCTAAGGATCATAAAATTGGCTATTTGCCTGAGGAAAGGGGGCTATACCCTAAGAAGAAGGTATTGGAACAGCTTGTATATCTGGGACAGCTGAGGGGCTTTACAAGGAAGGAGGCTAAAGAAAGCGCCCTATACTGGCTTGAAAGGCTGGGAGTTGAGGAATACAAAAACAGCAGGCTGGAGACTTTGTCAAAGGGGAACCAGCAAAAGGTTCAGATAGCTCAAACCTTCCTGTGCGACCCGGACATTGTAATACTGGATGAGCCATTTAGCGGATTGGACCCTGTCAATGCACAGATTTTGAAGGACATAATAAGAGAGCTTATTGGAAAAAATAAGCTGTTGATATTCTCAAGCCATCAGATGGGATATGTAGAGGAATTCTGCGAAGAAATAGCATTAATAGATAAGGGGAAAATAGTCCTTACAGGTAATTTAAGGAATATTAAGAGAGAATATGGCATGAACAGGCTTGCCATAAGCTCAGCCAGCATTCCGCTGGAGGATTTAAGGAACATATTAAATAATAGTTTAAGCCACATTATAAGGGTTGTGGAGAAAAAGAAGAACTTCCTTGTAATTGAACTTATAAACAATAATACCAAAGATGAGCTTTTGAAAGCTCTATCAGATTTGGAACTTGACATTGAAAGGTTTACTGTCTATGAGCCAACATTGGAGGATATATTTGTCATGAAGGTAGGTGAAAGCTGATGAGAGGCTTATATACTGTTTTTAGGTTTGAACTTACTGGTATGTTGAAAAGCAAGGCTTTTAAGGTATCAACAATTGTTGTTTGCTTAATGCTGATTATAGGGCTGTCAATACCTTCCATTATTAATGTTTTCTCAAGCAAGGAGAATGATATTTTTGGGGAAGGTACTGTTGGAGAAGAAGCGCAGCAGGCCTATGGATATATAAATAAAAACAATGCTGTTCCCAACATTGAAGACCTGAAATCAAGCTTTACTCTTGGTCGGCTTATAGAGTTTAATAGCGAGGAGAAGCTGAAGGAAAGCATATTATCCGGGGAAATAGAGGCAGGATTTATAATAGAATCTCCTACCGAGTATAAATACATGGTGAAAAACAATGAGATGATAGACTCAAAGGTATCATTCTTCCGGGAGGCATTGGCTAAAGCTTACAGGATATATGAACTAGGTGAGATGGGTATTTCATATCCAGATGTTGAACATATCATATATCCCAACATACAGCAGGATACTGTTATATTAGGCAAGGACAGTGCCAGAAATTATATATATACCTATATATTGATATTTATTATATATTTTGTAATAGTTGTGTACGGGCAGATGATAGCAACTTCTGTGGCAAGCGAGAAGAGCAATAGGGCAATGGAGCTTTTGATAACAAGCACAGACAGCAGCAATCTCATATTTGGAAAGGTCCTTGGAACTGCACTGGCAGGTGCCATCCAGGTGGGAATAGTGCTAATAGTGGCAATGATTTCATATAGATTAAATGCAGGTAGCTGGGGAAACAGGCTTGATTTTATATTCGACATACCTCTGGATGTAATTCTCATATTTTCAGTATTTGGCATACTGGGATATGTATTCTATGCCTTCATATTCGGAGCTTTAGGGGCTTTGGTTTCGAGAACTGAAGATGTCAGCTCCAGCGCTACTTCAATAACCATTATATTTGTTGCTGTATTTTTAATGTCATTTTACAGCATGTACAATATTGAAAGCATTTTGTTGAAAGTATTATCCTTTGTACCCTTTAGTTCCTTTATAGCCATGTTTATAAGGGTATCCATGGGAACCGTCCACATAGTTGAAGTGTTAGTATCACTGGTAATACTGGTTTTATCAACTATACTGGTAGGTATGTTTGCATCAAGGATTTATCGTTTGGGGACCCTTATGTATGGCAATCCAGTCAAGTTAAGCAGGGCCATCAGGTTAATGAGAGAGAAATAGCCATTTGTGGGGTGAAACTATGAACGCACTGGAAATAAACAGAGAATACATTGAATTAATTAAGAAAAATTCAATGAGGTATCTGGAGGACTATAAAGAAACTGAAGAAAAGGTTAAGAATTCAAAAGCACAGTATAAGGGAGAGCCAATACCATTTCTATATCACCCAATGTTATTTACAGAAAAGGATATTGATAATTTTAGAAGGATAGGCAATATGATGATATCCATTGCCAATAAGGTTACCAACAGGTATGTGGAGGATAGGGAGTTTAGAAGAAAGTTTGGCTTTCCAAAGCTAATGGAGGAGTTAATACTGGTTGATAACGGATATGATATTAATGTTCCCATTGGAAGGTTTGATATATTCTATAATAGCTATGATGATTTCAAGTTTTGCGAACTGAACACAGATGGCTCCTCTGCCATGAATGAAGACAATACCTTAGCAGAAATATTGCTTGAAACTGAAGCTATGAAAGACTTTGGTAAAAAATACAGATTTAGCTTATTTGAGCTGTTTGACAGCTGGATTAGGGAAAGCATATCAATTTACAAGAAATACAATCCCAATAACCACAAGCCAAATGTGGCAATAGTGGATTTTGAAGAAAGCGGCACAATTAAGGAATTTGAAGAGTTCAAAAAAGCCTATGAGAGAAATGGATATAATTGCATAATAGCTGACCCAAGGGATTTAACCTATAGAAATGGAGGACTGTACTTTAAGGATTATAAAATAGATTTAGTTTATAGAAGAATAGTTACATTTGAGCTGGTGGAGAAGGCAGATGAAATACCGGATTTTATAGAGGCCTATAAGAACAGGGCCATGTGCACAATTGGCTCTTTAAGGTCCCAGGTTATCCATAACAAGATAATATTTAAGATACTTCATGATGAGGATACCCTTAAAATGTTTGATGAAGAAGAGAGGGATTTTATCAAGAAACATATTCCATATACCGGGCTTTTTAAAGGTGATAGGGAAGTGTTTGAGCATGTTTTGAATAATAAGGACAGATATATAATGAAACCATATGACCTGAATGCTTCAAGGGGAGTTTTTGCAGGAAGGGATTGTATCGCTGAGGAATGGAAGGAAAGGCTGGAAAAGGTATGGAACAGGGATTACATATATCAGGAATTTGTTAAACCCTGTAAAAGAGAATTTGTAGTATTTAATGATGGAGGATTTTCTGTAGAGGAGTTTGGTACAATAGTAGGGCTTTTTATGTACAATGAAAGGCTGGCAGGCCTTTATACCAGAATAGGGAAAAAAAGCATAATTTCCGGTGTTACAGATTATTATACATTGCCAAATTTATTGGTTAGATAAGGCTAGGGAAATGTTTATATTATCCGGAAAAGCAGTATTATTGAATAGCGATAGCTGATTTGTTATAATAAAAAATGATAATTTGTTAACTTATTATAAAATACATAAGCAGATAGGGAGTGTAACAGTTGAGTGATGTAAATATACCTAAGACGTCCAGAGGTCAGGAAACCATGGACAAAATATGCAGGGCAGCTGAGGAATTGTTCAGTAAAAAAGGGTATTATAATACTTCGATAACTGATATTGCCCAAAAGGCTGAAGTAGCACCGGGAACAGTATATATCTATTTCAAGGATAAGCATAGTATTTTTAAATATTTGCTTGAGGATTTAAGCTATAATATCAGAAAAGAAATTGCCATAGCAACTAAGAACTGTAAGAATAGATACGAGGAAGAAAAAATAGGATTCAGGGTTTTTTTTGATTTTGCAAGAAAACACATTGGCCTATATAAGATAATCTGGGAATCCCAATTTGTAGATGAAGAAATATTCAAAGAGTATTATGGAAATTTTGCCAATAGGTATATTAAAAGGATTGAGGAAGCACAAAAAAATAAACAGATAGTTGATATTGACCCTGAAACTTTGGCTTATTGCCTCATGGGCATAACAAATTTCATAGGGCTCAAATGGGTAATATTTAATGATAAGCCTGTTCCTGATGAAGTAATTGAAGACATTATGAAGCTTCTGAAGACTGGTATGTTTGTGTAAATAGGCAGTACTTGAATAAAAGCAGGTGGTTTGCATGTTTAAAAAGACCGCCTGTTTTTTATTTTTTGTTTTCAGAAAAATCTAAATAGTGTATTGACATAAAAACGTTTTCATGATAATATTACAATAACATGAAATATGATTCATGTTTCATATTAATCAAGGGGGTGTTTATATGAAATTAAAGGGGAAAACGACATCTATGGTTATTCTGTCAACTGTATTATGGGTGGTAATCACTTTATGTGGCTGGATGGGGCATCATATTGTAGGAATGGTATTAGGAGTAGTGCTTATGCTAATTCACATGATGCTTGGAGCATCAAGAAATGGTGAATTGGACAAGAAATTCTTTATCTATCCTCTTTTGTCCTGGGCTGTACTTTGGACTGCAAGTTTTATTCTATCCGAGTATCATTCAAATCTGTATGGTACAGCTATGCCAGATTTTACAATATTGGGTTTCCATCCTTCCTTTGCATGGACAGTGCTGACTTACTGGATTGGTGGTATGCTCACCTTAACAGCAGGCTTTGTTTTATATAAGGATTTATGGTTGTCAGAAGAGGACTGGGATAATTTCAGGAACAGCTTACAGGAAATAAACCAAAAAAGGGGGTTAGCTAAATGACAAATGGTGCTAAAATATTAATTACTCTGTTTTCTTTGGGCATGATTGTGATTTCCTTCCTAATTGGGTGGTGGGCAAAGAAAAAGGCAACAACTGCAGAGCTATATTTTGGAAGCACCGGATTGTTCGGACCTTTTATAGTGGGTTTTTCATCTATGGCTGCTGTAGCCAGCGCTTTTGCAATAGTTGGAATTCCAGGAATACTTTACTCATCGGGTAATGCAATGACTTACTGGATGTTATCCTCTGCAGCTTTTGCCATGGCATACATAATCCTGGGCAAAAAAATCAGAGCTATGGCAGAAGTTGGTACGGTTGCAAGTTTAGGAGATATTTCTGACCTAAGGTACAACAATAACAAGTGGATAAAAATATTAATGTCAATAATTATTTTCATTGGCAGCATTGCATATTTAGCTTCCCAGATAAAAGCTGGCTCTGAACTGTTTTCACATCTGCTGGGGCTAAGCCCTATGATTGCAGGATTCGTTATATTTGGAATTCTAATATTATATACAGCATTGAGCGGAGAAGTAGGCGGAGTTTTAACTCAGGCATTTCAGGGATTTGTTATGGTTATAGCAGGTATTATAATAATAATAGCATTTTTCAGCATGACAGGGGGATTTGGAGAGGTATTGAAGGTAGCTGCTACTGCGGGTACTGTTGCCAGCGGTGAAATAGTTAAGGAATTTAATGCAGGATTTTTGGATGCTTGGGGAATAATGCCTAGATCTGTGGCAATGACCTGGATGCTAATACCAATACTTGGTACTGTTGGACAGCCTCAAGTGTTAACCAGGATGTATGCTTTAAAGGACCCAAAGGATATGCCTAAGATGGGATTGTACGCATCCCTTTCTCATATGGTAGTAGGATTTATGGCTGTAGTTGTTGCTTATGGTGTTCTGTTTTTAGTTGGGAAAGGTTTAATTCCTCCATTGGCTAATCCGGATACTGCAATATTTGCATTTGCTGATTATTTAGGACTATATGCTCAATTATTTGTATATGCTGCCATATTAGCTGCTTCCATGTCTACAGCCAGTATGTTCCTGACGCTGTCAGCAAATATAATAGCCAGAGATTTACCAAGTGCATTAGGTATAAAGATATCACCACAAAAACAAATAAATGCTTCCAGGATATTTATATTTGTAATTGGAATACTTTCCATAATATTCTCATTGACAAGTGGTAACATGGTGGCTATTTTAGGCTCTTTTGGCTGGGGTACCTTGATGTCTGCAACATTCCCTGTATTTGTAATAGGATTATTATGGGATAGAGCTACCAGTGAAGGGGTTTTGAGCGGATTAGTGGTTTCATTAATATTGAATATAGTTTCTTTGATACTGGATAGAAGCGGATTTAAATGGCCCGGAAGTGTTCCATGGTATGTAAATGTAATTACAGCTTCTATACTGGTAACAGTTGTAGTATCATTCTTTACAAAAGGAGCTACTGGCGAAGACCTTGATGAAAAGGTTAAGATGGTAATAGATTTATAGAATATAAAGGGGACAACTTATTACAGCTTGTAATAGGTTGTCCTAATAACAACGAATAGGAGGGGTCTTATGAAAGTCATAGGTATATGCGGTAGTCCAAGACAGGGAGGTAATACGGAATATTTTACAAGGCTAGCATTGGATGTTTTAGAAAAAGAAGGCATAGAAACTGAATTCATATCCCTTAGGGACAAGAATATTTCTGAATGTACAGGATGTTATGCGTGCGTAGAAAAAAGGGAATGTGCTATAAAGGACGATTTCCAGGAGATATTCCAGAAGATGATTGAGGCTGATGGAATAATACTAAGCTCTCCTGTATACCACGCCTCTATTACTCCTAAACTGAAATGCCTGTTGGATAGAGCAGGTTTTCTATGCAGATGGATTGCAAATGAAATGGTAGAAGGAGAAAACAGCTATAATTGGAAAGGCACTGCCTTCTCACGAAAGGTAGTAGCACCAATTACTGTAGCCAGAAGAACAGGGCATACTTTTGCCTTTTCACAGCTTTTATTATGGGCTACAGTCAATGACTGTATTGTAGTAGGGTCCCATTACTGGAATGTTGGAGTGGCTGGTTCAGGAGGAAAGATAAACGGAGAAAATGATAAGGAAGGAATTGGAATAGTAGAGCATCTTGGATCAAATATGGCTTATCTAATAAAACAGCTGAATAAGTAGGTTATTTGAAAAGGGGGAGTTAGCATGGGTTTTAGTTGGATAGGTAATTATTCATATTTTAGGCAGAGAATATCTCCAGATAAAGAGGCAGTTTTTGATCTGGACAATAATTTAAGGTATACATTTAAGGACTTGGACAACAGAGCTAATATACTTGCCAATTACATGGTAAAGGAAATGGGAGTAAAGAAAGGCGATAGAGTAGCATATTTATCCAGAAACAGAGTGGAATTAATAGATGCATATTATGCTACAGGTAAAACTGGAACAATATTTGTTCCATATAACGCCAGATTGTCTGAAAGGGAATTGTGCCAGCTTATAAATAAAGAAAAGCCAAAGGTATTAGTATATGAAGATGTTTTCGAAGAGAAGATAGAAAAGATAAAGGAAAACTGCAATGTGGACTATTATGTTGTTCTCAGGGATGATTTAAAAAGCCCAAAAAGCAGCAAGGATATAGATTATGAGGATATCATGGAATATGCTGATAATTCACCTGTATGCTGTGAAGATTTGGATTTGGAGGATATTCATTTGATAATTCATACGGGAGGTACTACTGGAATACCTAAAGGAGCAATGCTATCCCATAGGGCTATGCTGTTTAATTCAGTAAATGAGATTATAACCTGGGGTATTTCCCATATGGACAGCGCCCATATACTGTTGCCTTTATTCCACACAGGAGGATGGAACCTATTGACATTGCCATTACTCCATGCCGGCGGCAGAATAATTATAAATAAGCAATTTGACCCTAAACTATCACTGGAGGTAATAGAAAGGGAAAAAACAACATTTTCCTTTGGAGCAGCTACTATTTACAGAATGATGACTGATCTGCCTGAATTTGATAAAACGGATTTTTCTTCCTTAAGATGGGTTATGGCTGGAGCAGCACCTACTCCAATAAACATCATGGAGAAGTTTTGGAAAAAAGGAGTTAGATTCATATTAGGATATGGAATGACAGAAGCAGGACCAAACAACCTGTCTGCTCCAGCTGAATTCATGACCTTTGATGACATGAGGGAGAAACATGGATCTGTCGGCAAACCTATGTACTTAACTGGAGTAAAAATAGTAGATGATAACGGAAATGAAGTAGGAGAAGGTGAAATTGGAGAGCTGATCTGGAGCGGGCCTCAGATATTCTCAGGATATTGGGATAACCAGGAAGAAACCAATAAGACTTTAATAGATGGCTGGGTCTACAGCGGAGATATGGCAATGAAGGATAAGGACGGATATTACTATATAGTGGGCAGAAAGAAGAATATGTTCATTAGCGGTGGAGAAAATGTATTTCCTGCTGAAGTGGAAAATGCCATTTATAGTATTCCTGAAGTTCATGAAGTCTGTGTAATCAGCGTACCAGATGAAAAATGGGGAGAAGTAGGCAAAGCAGTAATATCATTAAAGCCTAATATGACTATTACAAAGGAAGATATTATATCCAGGTTAAAGGAACAATTAGCTGGCTATAAAATACCTAAGTATATTGAATTTGTACAGGAAATACCAAAAAACAGTGTAGGTAAGATTGAACTGACAAAAGTAAAAGAGCTATACGGTAAAATAGACTGATGAGGAGGATATCAAATGAGTTATAGCAGAATTGTTGGCATCAGGGATATTCAAATATACGTGCCGGAAGGAACAGAGGATAGTCAGACAATTGCCAAAAAAACTGGTATCCCCAGAGAAGTTATAGAAAACAAATTTGGAATAAAACAAAAGCATAGGGCGAAAGCTGATGAAACAGTATCGGACATGGCTATTAAAGCATGCCAGAAAATATTGAAGAATTTTAATCCTATGGATTTGGATTTAGTAGTATATTGCGGAAGCGAGTACAAGGATTATTACTTAATGAATATGGCTGCTAAAATACAGCATGAGATTGGTGCCAAAAATGCAAATGCCTTTGAAATACATTCCCTGTGTTCTGCTGGAGTTATTTCACTGCAGATATTGAAAAGCATAATGCTAAACGATCCGGATATAAACAATGTGCTACTGGTATCTTCATCCAAGGAAACCTATTTGATTAACTATCAAAATGAAAGGTCAAGATTTATGTTTAACTTTGGTGATGGTGCAGCTGCAGTATTGCTGCAGAAAGGATACAAGAAAAATATTATACTGGGAACTCATATGATAACAGATGGAAGCTTTGCTGAAGATGTAGCGGTTTATAACATTGGAAACAGGATAGTTAATTATAAATTAGCTGATGACGGTCCAATAATGCTGGATGTAAGGGATCCTAAATCCATGAAGGAAAGGCTTGACCCTATAACAATAAATAATTTTATATCTGTGATTACTAAATCTGTTGAGAAAAGCGGCTACTCTGTCAAGGACATAGATTTTATAGCTCCTATATTCATGAAGAGGTCAATATTATTAAATATATTGGAGAAGTTTAATTTGACAGAGGAAAACTCCTATGTACTTGAGGATTATGGCCATTGCCAGTCAGCGGATGCTTTCATAAGCGTTGTTCAGGGCAAGAAATTAAATAGGATAAAGGATGGAGATATAGTAGTAATGCTAGGAGCAGGTACAGGATATACCTGGGCAGCAACAACTATAAGGTGGGGTGATTATAATGAGATTAATTGATAAGGTAGCCATTATTACAGGCGGAGGCAGCGGAATAGGAAGGGCCACAGCCCTCAGGTTTGCAGAGGAGGGTGCAAAAGTAATAGTTTGGGATATAAACTTGGATGAGGCAGAAAAAACAGTTGAAGAAATAAAAAGTGCAGGTGGAACAGGGAAGGCCTATAAGGTTGATGTTACAGACAGGAAGCAGATAGAAGATACTGTGAATAGCATATTAGAAGAGTTTCATAAGATAGATATACTTATAAATAATGCAGGAATAACAATGGATGCAACATTGATGAAGATGACCGAGGAACAATGGGATAGAGTTATAGATATCAACCTCAAGGGAACATTCAATTGCGGGCAGATAATAGCAAAACACATGGCACAGAGGGAAAGCGGAGTAATTCTTAATGCAGCCAGTGTAGTAGGGCTTTATGGCAATTTTGGGCAGACAAATTATGCTGCATCCAAATGGGGCGTAATAGGAATGACTAAAACCTGGGCAAAGGAATTGGGAAAAAAGAATATAAGGGTAAACGCTGTAGCACCTGGGTTTATTTCAACACCTATGGTAGAAAAGATGCCTGAAAATGTACTGAATATGATGAAGGAAAAAGCCTTACTGAGGAGGCTGGGCACTCCAGAGGAAGTGGCAAATGCATATCTATTCCTGGCCTCTGATGAAGCCAGCTTTATTACAGGAGCAGTCCTAAGTGTTGATGGAGGGGTTGTTTTATAAATCTGAATACACAAAGCTTTATATTTAGAATATAATAGACTGAGAGGCTCTCTCAGCCTATTTTTTTATTAATAATACTATAAATTGCATAAAGGCTGAATTAAGGGTATATATAATACAAAGCATTAATATCCATAAGTATTAGCCATAATAGTGAGTCAAAAGAGGTGATGAGTCTGGATGAATAATGTAGCTTTAGCTTTTTTATTAACTCTATTTGCAGGTCTATCAACAGGAATAGGCAGCCTGTTGGCTTTCTTCACCAAACAAACCAATAAGAAGTTTCTGTCTGCTGCCTTAGGGTTTTCTGCAGGTGTAATGATATACGTTTCATTTATAGAGATATTTGCTAAAGCCCGAAACTCCTTAGAGTTGGTATATGGTCCGCATAAAGGATATTGGTATACGGTTATAGCATTTTTTGCAGGAATAATTATTATGGGAATAATAGATAAAGTAATACCAAGCAATGAAAACCCTCATGAATGGCGGGATGTAGAAGAAATGGGAGAAACAAAAGAGGAAAATGAATCTGAACTAATGAGAATGGGACTTTTTTCAGCTCTGGCTATAGCAATTCATAACTTTCCGGAGGGTTTGGCAACCTTTATAAGCTCAGTACAAGACCCTACATTAGGAATAAGTATTGCAATTGCAATAGCAATACATAATATTCCAGAAGGAATAGCAGTATCAGTGCCAATATACTATGCCACAGGAAACAGGAAAAAGGCTTTCTTAAATTCCTTTTTTTCAGGACTTTCAGAACCTTTAGGTGCAATAATAGGATATACAGTATTGATGAATTTTATTAACGATGTAATATTTGGAATTATATTTGCTGCTGTAGCAGGAATAATGGTATATATATCCCTGGATGAGCTTTTGCCAACTGCTGAAAAATATGGAGAACACCATATTGCAATATATGGATTAGTTGGAGGAATGGCTGTTATGGCATTGAGTCTCCTATTGGTAGCTTAATTTTAAAGTATAATAAATATACTTTTAGACATAATAAATATAGACCCCTACACATAAAAGGAGATCAAGAAAATGAAAAAGACCCCAAAGCCAAAGCCAGATGATAGAAGAGATAATGTAGAAAAAATCCAATATAATATCGATAAAACCATACAAAATTATGAATTAGCTGAAGAAATGATTGCAAAAACAGACGATGAAAAAACTAAAAAGGAATTAAAGGAAAAGAACAAGAGAAGATTGCAGTCACTTGAATCTATGAGGAATGAAATAAGAGATGAGGCAATAGCTAAAGAAGAAGGGTATGAAGACCGTGAGTAATATTTAATTGCTCACGGTCTTTTTTTATATTTATATCAAAAATAATTGGGTATAATTATAGGGGTAGGGGGTATACAATGTATTAGGAGGTATGTATATGGCACTTAGTAATGTTTCTATACCAATTGCTTTTGGGGCAGGATTTCTATCCTTTTTTTCACCATGTATTCTTCCCATGATACCAGTATACATAATGTACATGACTGGTACTACCATGGAAAGTGAACTAAATGAAAGAAGGCTTTTAGCCTTGAGAAGGACTATTGGTTTTGTAATAGGCTTTACCATCATATTTATGATAATGGGAACATCAGCAAGTTTTTTAGGAAAGATTTTCATAAGAAACAGGGATATATTTTTTAAAGTTAGTGGAATTTTAATAATAGTATTTGGGTTAAATATGATGGGAGTATTGAATTTTAAGTTTCTAAATACAGAAAGAAAGGCAAAGCTACCGAAGAGTACCACCAACTGGTTTAGTTCAACTCTAATGGGTATGGCCTTTGCAGCTGGATGGACGCCATGCTTTGGACCAGTATTGGCATCTATACTTGTATATGCTTCAACATCTAATACTGTCTCTCAAGGGGTTTTATTGCTGCTTGTTTATTCAATAGGTATGGCTATTCCATTTATATTGACAGCTTTATTTATCAATGTTTTTGCAAAATTTATGGAGAAGACTGAAAAAATAATAGTATACCTACCTAAAATTGGTGGACTCATAATGGTCATATTTGGACTATTAGTATTCTTCAACAAGGTTGTGGACATAAGCAGATTACTACAATAAAGAGGAGGGATATTGTGAACAAGAAAGTTTTAGCAATAGTATTAGTAGCTGTAGTGTTAGTAGCAGGATTATTCTATTTAACTGCTTTTAGGGATGATAAAAATGAAGATATTCCTTCTGAAAGCAGTATATCAGACAATGTTGATGGCAATGTAGAAAATAACGAGGAAATTGTAGAAGGGCATGAGGAGCATGACCATGAACACTATATAGAAACAGACATTGAAATTGGCAAGCCAGCACCAGATTTTACTCTTTTAAATCTAGATGGCGAAGAGGTTTCTTTATCTGATTATAGAGGTCAATATGTTCTGATAAATTTCTGGGCTACTTCGTGTAAATACTGTGATATTGAAATGCCTGACCTTGACAGGTTGGATGAGGAAAATGATGACCTGATAGTATTAGCAGTAAATGTAATGGAGGAAAAGAGCCTTGTAGAAAATTACATCAAAGAAGGAGGGTATAAATTTCCTGTTGTATTGGATGAAGATGGCAAAGTAGCCATTACCTATTTGGTGAGCTCCTTTCCAACTTCATATTTTGTAGATAAGGAAGGCATTTTACTTGGAGGAGTACCTGGCATGATGACATATGCTCAAATGAATCAATTGTTAGATGGAATAAGAGGGGATGAATAGTATTTCTTTCTTTTCCTATAAATCCATTAATATATCCTACTTTATGGCATTTGCCCTTTTTTCAGGGATTTTAAGCTATATCATCTCCAGTATTCTTGCAAAGGAATATAAAATGGATAAGTCTAAAATCCAGGATATATACATGATACTTTTAATAGTAGGGTTTATAGGAGCAAGATTAGGCTATGTACTAATGAATTTTAATCTCTTTAAGGGGAAGCTATTATCCATATTGAGCCTATCCCATTATAACCTTTCTCTTTTAGGAGGAGCTGTATCAGGAATACTCGCACTAGCTATTCTTTCAAGGAAATATAAAATGGAGTTTAACAATCTGTTAAGCATATTTGTAATACCTTTCTACTTTTCCATAACCATCAGCATATGGGTACTTAAATTTGATTATCTAATGCTTATGTCTTCATCTATAGGAAAAAGGGAAAATGTCATATTATTGGTTTCTGTAATGTTTTTGTTAGCAATGATTTTACAATTGTATTTAGAGAACAAGGTTAAAAATAAATATATCACTCCTATAATACTTGTTGTAGTCATGGCTTTGTACTATGTAATCTAGTATACCAACTCTTTCCGAAGTCAGCTCTTATCTTTGTAAATATGTCTTACTTTATTTAAGAAATAGGGGTTGCCCTCTGTGTCAACCTGTTGTATATGCAGGAGGACATATAGGAAAGCTCCTACTTTATTTTTTTTCCAATGATGGTATAATAATAAAAGACTACAAATATGGAGTGATAAAATTGTCTGATAAAGAAAATAGATTAGCAGGAAAAGGCTGTGAAACGCTGATTCCAGAAGAGGATAGAAAGCCACTGGCTGATATAGAGAGAAGTATCATAAAGAAGTACAGGAAACAATTATGGAGTAAGTTTATAAAGGCTATAAAGGACTATCAGCTAATACAGGATGGAGATAGAATTGCCGTAGCCATATCAGGAGGTAAGGATAGCCTACTTATGGCCAAGCTGTTTCAGGAATTACACCGCCATGGAAATGCTAATTTTGAACTGGAGTTCATAGCCATGGACCCCGGATACCATCCGGATATAAGGAAACTTTTGGAAGAGAACTGCCAATACTTGAATATCCCCGTTAAAATATTTGAATCCGGCATATTTGAGGTAGCTGACAGAATTGCAGGAGATTACCCTTGCTATATGTGTGCAAGAATGAGACGTGGAGCACTATATGGAAAGGCTAAGGAGTTAGGCTGCAACAAGCTCGCCTTAGGGCACCATTTTAATGACGTCATAGAAACCACAATGCTTAACCTGTTGTGTGCTGGCAATTTTAAGACCATGATGCCAAAGCTAAAGTCTCAAAACTATGAAGGCATTGAGCTCATAAGGCCTATGTATCTTATAGAGGAGGAATATATAAAAAGATTTATAAACTACAGTGGTATATGGCCTCTAAACTGTGCATGTATGGTAGCTGCAAAAAAAATAGGCAATAAGAGGTATGAAATAAAGGAGTTAATAGAGGAGCTTAAGAAAAAGTTTGTAAATGTGGATATATCCATATTCAGGGCAGCTGAAAATGTAAATATGGACTGTATACTGGGATGGATAAAGGATGATAAGAAATACTCATTTTTAGATGAATATGATGAATAAAACAGGCAAATGCCTGTTTTATTCTTTATATAAAGGTTCTTCAAAGGGGTCTGATATTGTGAAATGCCCCATTAGTGATTCTGCTTTTTCTCCATCTATTAGGAACTGTACTCTATCCACATTATCCAGTTCCAATAGGCTGTTTACTATCTGTGATATGGTGAAGTCCTCCTGCAGTGAACCTCCATACAGGCCCTCTTGTGAGAAGTTTACATAACAGGTTCCATCTGCAGTTTCAACCCCCAGTAAGGTTACATTGGAGGGTATGCAAGTGGTCAACTCACTGGACTCAGGACCTTTAATCAGCTCTCTTACAATGGCTTCTTCCAATGGAATATTTCCATATTCTATGGTTCTTACTTCAGGTAGAAGCTTCTCATAGCTTTCATCGCCAGTTTCTACGTAATCCTTGTTTGCAAAATAAAGGGTTACTTCAGCTTTTTCAGTATTTGGAGAAGGGTCTATAACTTCATTTTCTCCATTTTCCTCATTTTGATTATCTTCATTGCCTTCGTCAACTATATCTACATCCTCATTTGGAGTAGTATCTTTTTTTGCACAGCCTATTATGCTGATTGCCAAAACTGTTGCAAGTAAAAGGACAATATATTTTTTCATGGTTTTTCACTTCCTTTCTCTGTTTGCTACTATTATACAAAATGCTTATTAAGATAAAATAAACAAATATTAAGAAATTATGAAGAAAAAGATAAATATTTATGAAATTGTAGGGATTTCTATTGTAAATGTGGTACCTGAACCTAAAGTGCTTTTAACTGAAATATGCCATCCGTGTTTATCTATTATGCTTTTTACTATGGATAACCCTATGCCATAGCCTTCTATTCTGGAATTTCCGATGAATTGCCCATCGAATACTCTAAACCCCCTATTGAATATGCTATCAATATTATTCTCATCCATTCCTATCCCGTTGTCCTTTATTTTAAGGATAGCAGTATTATTTCTTTTTTCTAAATCTATGGATACAAAGTTATTTTCCTTGCAGATATCTTTATACTTTATGGAATTATCCAGCAGATTAAATATCATCTCTTTCACTTTGTCCTTGTCACATCTTACTCTTATATTTTCGGTATTCCTAAAATGTACATCTACATTATTTCTGTTTGCATATGGTATTATAAGCTTTACTGTATCGCTAAGTATTATGCTTAAATCCTCTTCCTTTATATTTAGGATGGTGTCTTCCAGCTTAATGGATTTCATAAGGTAGTTTACCAGCTTTTCCATCCTTTCCGTTTCACTGTATATGTCCTCAAGGTATTCCCTATAGGTATCTATATTTCTGTTTCCAATGGAAAGGGATTCAATTAAAACCTTTATTGAAGTTAAAGGGGTTTTCAGTTCATGGGATATGCTGTTAATAAAGCTTTTCCTATTCCTTTCTATATTGCTCAATGTGCTGCTCATGTTGTTAAATGTATCTATTAGCTTGCCAAATTCGTCTTTTCTATTCCCTTCTATTGTATATCCTAAATATCCTTCCGATATTTTCTCCACTCCAAGGGTTAGCTTTTTTAAAGGCTTTGTAAAATTGTGTGTTGCAAATATGGTTAACATAAGGGATATTAAAAGCCCTATTGAACCTATTTTAATCATATCCTTCCTGAGTCCGCGGACATTGCTGTTTATTGAGCTCATATCAGCAGACAAAAGGACAGCACCTATTATCTTATCCCTGCCAAATTCATTTAGTATTATTGGAACGGAAAGCTGAAGCACTTCCTTACTTCCTAGATCATATACATTGGATGCTGATTTACCCTTTAAGCTGTTAGCTATTTCTTCATTGTTTATTTTTTTACCTATATAGTCATTGTAATTATCAACAATAACTTCCCTTTCAGTATTTATTATCAGTATTCTTGCATTGGCCTGTTTTCCATAGCTTCTTACCATCATCCTTGTAAATATCATTTCATCCCTGTTTCCCTTATAGGTGTCAGCTACTATGTTGGCAGTTTGGAATAATCTTATTTCTGCATTTCTTATCTGGGTATTCCTGTAGTTGTTTAACATGATTATGCTGAATGCGGAAAAGGTCAGCAAAATTATCAGGCTGTATATTATAAGCATTTTAGCTCTTATTGAAATAGTATCCAACCCCCCACTTGGTCATGATAAATTTTGGTTTCTTTGCGTTTTCTTCAATTTTCTCCCTTAAATTTTTAATGTGAACATCAATGGTTCTTACATCTACAGGTTCTTCGCTCCATATGTGATTGAAAATCTCCTCCCGTGTAAATACTCTTCCGGGATTTCTGGCCATTAGGTAAAGCATGTCAAATTCCTTTTGAGTAAGATTTACTTCTTCACCTTTAACATATACCTTTCTTTCCTCATGGCTTATAACCAGATCGTTAAATTGTATGGTGGAAGGGGATTTGTTTGATTCTGACCTTCTTAAAATGGCCTTTATCCTGGCTATTAATTCCAGCATGTTGAAAGGCTTTGTCATGTAATCGTCAGCTCCCAGCTCAAATCCCAGTATTTTATCGTAATCCCCGTCCTTTGCAGTAAGCATTATAATAGGAGTATCATTGTTTTCCCTTATTTTCTTGCAGAGCATCATGCCGTCAATATCCGGAAGCATTAAATCAAGTATTATAAAGTCAACTTTTTCCCTGCTTATGATATCAAGTGCCTCATACCCTGTATATGCTGTATATACATTGTAACCCTGTACCTCCAAGCTGCTTTTAATCCCCTTTACAATGAGCCTTTCATCGTCAACTATCAGTATGTTCATCATATCACCTTCTATCTGTAGGGTTATTCTTATTATATCATAACCGCATTCCTTTAAATTGAAAAGGATTATTCCTGATGGCTGATAAAAATGATATAATTGAATCTAACTAGACTATATTGACAGGTGGGAAGGCATGCTATGAGGAGCACGATAAAAAGAATTATGTTAAAGCTGATTAAACTGTTTTCAGGATACTTCATATTAGCATATGGCATAGTAATGACCATTAATGCCGATTTGGGCCTTGGGGCATGGGAGGTATTTCATCAGGGAATATCCAATGTTTTCGGGATTACAATGGGCCAGGCAAGTATTTCAGTTGGAGCGGCAATAATATTATTCAACTTTGTATTTAAGGAAAGAATAGGCTGGGGAACCATATTTAATATGATATTCATAGGGATATTCATGGATGTTTTGATGATGAATAATCTGGTTCCTGCCTTTGAGGGGGTATTGCCAAGGGTTTTGATGCTTGTACTGGGTTTGCTGATTATAGGATTTGGCACTTACTTGTATATTGATGCTGAATTAGGTTCAGGACCCAGGGATGGGCTTATGATAGCCCTCGCCAGGAAGACTAAAAAACCCGTTGGATTAATAAAAAACGTTCAGGAGATAACTGCAGTGGCAGTAGGATTTCTACTGGGAGGAAAAGTGGGAGTTGGAACTGTTATGATGTCATTGCTGGGAGGATGTATAATGCAGTTTGTATTTAAGCTGGTTAAATTCGATATCAATGGAATAAACCACAGGTTCATAGATGATGATATAAGATTTATCAGGGATAAGCTGGCAGATAAAAATGCATAATAGATGGTTACTTCAGGCACAACTTGGGTAAATATATTTTGTTCAGCGAAAAATACAAAATATTCAATAAATAAGGAAAAGAGCAGGTGTTGCTATGTCAAAGATTAAGACCAATGTCATGAGGATTCTGGATAGTAAAAACATAGAGTATTCAGTGCTTACATATGACAGCAGTGATGGGAAAATAGACGGAATATCAGTAGCTAATAAAATTGGAAGAGATGTAAATACTGTATTTAAGACTTTAGTTACCATGGGAAAAAGCAGGGAAATATATGTGTTTGTCATCCCCGTTGAAAAGGAGCTGGATTTGAAGAAGGCAGCCAATGCCGCTAATGAGAAGAATATTGAAATGGTACATGTAAAGGATATTACAAAATACACAGGCTATGTTAGGGGAGGATGTTCTCCCATAGGAATGAAAAAGGAATATCCTACATTTATAGATGAGTCTGCCCTGATGCTTGAAAAGATTATAGTAAGCGGCGGGAAAATAGGAGTTCAAATAGAAATTAAAGTGGATGACCTTATGAAAATAACCAATGGCCAGATATTCGAGCTTACCAAATAAACTTCATAGCACCAAAAAGAGGTGAATAATTTTGGATTACGAAAAACAGATTGAAAAGTTTGCTGCATATTTTAGGAAACATGAAAAGAGGAAAGAGGATCTTAGAATAGGCGTGGAACTGGAACACTTTGTAATATACAAAGATACCTTAAAGACTGTTTCCTATTACGGGAAGGATGGAGTTGGTGAAACATTAAGGGAATTGGAGCTAAAGGGCTGGAATGGCAGGTATGAAGGAGATAATATACTTGGGCTTAATAGTGAAAACAAAACCATAAGCCTAGAGCCAGGAAGCCAGATAGAGCTCAGCATAGCACCTCAAAGGAATATAGAGGATTTGGAAAGGGATTATTTCAGCTTTCTAAATGATATCATACCAATACTGGATAGAAAAAATCAGGGGCTTATAACAACCGGATACCATCCTGTAACCAGAATACAAGATATCAGGCTAATACCTAAGAAGAGATATGACTATATGTACGAATACTTTAAGACAAAGGGAATTCATGCCCACAACATGATGAAGGGTACTGCATCTGTGCAGATATCTATAGATTATGAATCGGAAAAGGATTATGTAAGAAAGTTCAAAACTGCCAGTGCTTTATCTCCAGTGCTCTATGCTATTTTTGACAATGGATACTATTTTGAAGGGAATATTTGGGAAAAGCATAGCCTCAGGGCACATATATGGAGCAACTGCGATGACGACAGATGTGGAATTGCAAAAGGAACCTTTGATGAGGATTTTGGATATAGGAAGTATGCAGAATACATATTAAACATGCCTCCAATATTCATATCTGACGGGCAAAAGACTTATCTCACGGGGAACAAGCTGGTTAGGGAGATATTTGACCCGGATGGATATTCCATTGAAGAGCTGGAGCATATTTTAACTATGGTATTTCCAGATGTAAGGACAAAGAAGTATATAGAAATAAGAATGATGGATGCAGTTCCATATCCATTGAACTTTTCGGCAGCAGCCTTAATAAAGGGGCTTCTGTATGATGAAAATAATTTGGAAAAACTGTATGATTTTGCAAAGGATGTAAGAGAAGAAGAAGTATTAAGGACAAAAGAGGAGCTTGTTAAAAAGGGGCTATATGCTGAGTTTAAGGGGAAAACTCTGTTGGATGCAGGAAACTATATTGTTCAACTTGCAAAGAATGCCTTAAGTGAAAGGGAAAGGAAATACTTATTGCCTCTTGAGGAAATGCTAAGGCATAATAAGAATCCATACGAAATCACAAGGGAAAAATCAGCACTGGGAAGGAAGGAGTCCATAAGCTGGTGTGTATTGAGTAAAACAATAAATGCATAAATTATTTTAAGTAAATATAAATATTCTAAAATTGCTATTCATAAGAATAATAAGGACAGCAGAATATAAGCTGTCTTTTTTGATAACATGGCAAGGGGGATTGAGTATGGAGCTAAAATTCAATTGGGAAGCAAATAGGGAGAAAATTGACAAGCTTAATGAATTCATTGAGAATAACAGACATAAGGATGGAGTACTCATGCTGGTACTTCAGGAAATTCAGGAATTGTTTGGATACATTCCTTATGAAATTGCAAAGCTGATTTCAAAGGAGCTTAAGATACCCTTGGCAGAAATATTTGGAGTAGCGACATTTTATTCCCAGTTTTCCCTTCATCCAAAGGGTGAAAATGTCATAGGAGTCTGTTTGGGAACTGCATGCTATGTAAAGGGCGGTCAGGAGATACTTAAAAAAATAGAGGAGCTATTGGGTATTACAGTGGGACAAACTACTCCCGACGGCAGGTTTTCAATTGATGCCACAAGGTGTTTAGGTTCTTGCGGGCTTGCACCTGTAATGATGATAAACGGACAAATCCATGGAAGGCTTACTGCAGACAGGGTGGAAGAAATCATTGAGCAATATAGATAGAATGGAGGGAAATACATGATAACCATTCAGGAGTTAGATGCTATCAAGGAAAGAACCCTAAAGGCTATGGGGGCTAAGCTGTATAAGCTGAACAGGGAATTAATTGGGGAAAAGTCATACAGGCATGTGCTTATATGCGGAGGCCCAGGCTGCCATTCTTCAAAGGTGGAGGACATAAAGGAAAGGTTTATCAGAGCAATAGACAGGAAAGGGTTAAAAAATGTAGAGGTAAGCATTGCAGGATGCTTTGGATTATGTGAATCAGGCCCTAATATAGAAATATATCCTGAAGGGGTTTTCTACAGCAAGGTAAAACCTGAAGACATAGATGAAATAGTGGAAAAGCATCTCTGCAAAAATGAGATTGTAGAAAGGCTACTCTTTGAAGGTGCGAGAAAAGGGGAACAGGTGATACCTGTACATCAGGTGGATTTCTACAAAAAACAGAAGAAGATAGCCTTAAGAAACTGTGGAATCATAGACTATAACAATATAGATGAGTATATTGCATTGGACGGGTATCAGGCGTTGGCAAAGGTACTGACTGAAATGGAGCAGGGAGAAGTCATAGAGGTAATAAAGCGGTCCAATCTAAGGGGAAGAGGGGGAGCAGGATTCCCTACAGGCAGGAAATGGGAAACTGCCTATAAATACCATGCAGATAAGAAATATGTAATATGCAATGCTGATGAAGGGGACCCTGGTGCTTTTATGGACAGAAGCATACTGGAAGGCGACCCTCATTCGGTACTTGAAGGAATGGCCATATGCGGTTATGCCATAGGTTCAGACCAGGGATTTATATACGTAAGAGCTGAATATCCGGTAGCTGTTGAAAGGCTGAGAACTGCAATAAAGCAAGCCAGAGACAAGGGGCTTTTAGGTAAAAACATATTCGGCACAGGATTTAATTTTGATATAGAGCTGAGGCTTGGAGCAGGAGCCTTTGTATGTGGAGAGGGAACAGCCTTAATGGAATCCATAGAAGGCAGAAGAGGAATGCCAAGGCCTAAGGTGGAAAGAACTGCTCACAAGGGGTTGTGGGGTAAGCCTACAATCATAAACAACGTTGAAACCCTGGCAAATGTACCTCCAATAATCATCAATGGAGCAGACTGGTTTAGAAGCATTGGTACGGAGGATTCCTCCGGGACCAAGGTATTTGCTCTTGGAGGTAAGGTAAAGAATACAGGGCTTGTAGAGGTTCCCATGGGAACCACATTGAGGGAAATAATATTTGATATAGGAGGAGGAATTGCTGGAGGCAGGAAGTTTAAGGCAGTTCAAACGGGAGGGCCATCAGGAGGATGTATACCGGAAGAATTTCTGGATACACCAGTTGATTTTGCATCGTTAGCCAAAATAGGCTCCATAATGGGGTCAGGAGGAATGATTGTTCTTGACGAGAATGACTGTATGGTGGATATAGCCAGATTCTTTTTGGACTTCACAGTAGATGAGTCCTGTGGCAAATGCATACCCTGCAGGGAAGGAACCAAGAGGATGCTCGAAATACTGGAGAGAATCACCAGGGGCGAAGGAACTGAAGAGGACCTGGAAAGGCTTGAATCTCTAGCGGAAAACATAACTATAAGCTCCCTCTGCGGGTTGGGACAGACTGCATCAAATCCTGTAAAATCAACGTTGAAGTACTTCAGGGAAGAATATAAAGCCCACGTATATGAAAAGAGATGCCCAGCTGGCGTATGTAGGGAATTATTGGAGTTTTACATTACAGACAAATGCATCGGCTGTACCAGGTGTGCCAGAAACTGTCCTGTTTCAGCAATAAGAGGAAATGTGAAGGAAAGGCATACTATAGATGCTGAAAAATGTATTAAATGCGGTACATGTATGGAAGTCTGCCCTGTAGGTGCAGTTATCAAGAGATAGAATTTTTTACAATACATAATGAATAGGGGTTGAATGTAATGGTTGAAATTACTGTCAACGGCAAGAAGTATCAGGTTGATAAGGGTATAACCATACTTGAAGCCTGCAATAGACTAGGCATATCCATTCCTACATTATGTAACGATGATAGGCTGGAGCCTTATGGTGCCTGCAGGCTATGTGTAGTGGAAATAAAGGGAAGAAGGAACCTGGAAGCTTCATGTTCCACAAAGGTAAGGGATGGAATGGAAATAGAAACACATAGCGAGAAGGTAATAAAGGCAAGGAAGGAAATACTTGACCTGTTATACTCAAACCATCCGGAGGACTGTTTAACCTGTGAAAAGGCAGGAGAATGCAAGCTGATGGATTATTGCTATGAATACGGCATAAAGAAGGGCTCCTATATAGGGGAAAAGAAGAAATACCCTATTGATGAATCCAATCCGTTCTACTATTATGATCCGAACAAGTGCATACTCTGCGGAAAATGCGTAAGGGTATGCAGGGATTTGCAGGGTACCAGCGCCATTGCTTTTAAGAACAGAGGATTTAATACCAAGGTATCCACCCCCTTTGATATGGGGCTGGCAACTTCAGACTGCGTTTCCTGCGGAAACTGTGTGGCTAATTGCCCTGTGGGAGCCTTGATGCCCAAAAAGCCTGAGAAATTCAGGACCTGGGAAGTAAAAAAGGTAAAAACCACCTGTATCTATTGTGGAGTAGGGTGCCAGATGTACCTGCTGGTAAAGGGAAACAGGGTTGTGGGAGTAGAGCCTGCACGAGGAAAGGCAAACAATGGCCTCATGTGTGTAAAGGGAAGATTTGGATATGGTTTTATAAATCATCCTGATAGGCTGAAAACTCCGCTTATAAAGAGAAATGGCAAATTTGAAGAGGCTACCTGGGAGGAAGCCTATGATTTGATTGTAAATAAGATAAAGGAAATAAGGGAGAAATATGGCCCTGACAGCCTGGGAGGGCTATCATCAGCTAAATGCACCAATGAGGAGAACTACCTGTTCCAGAAGATGTTCAGAGCGCTGATAGGGACCAACAATGTGGACCACTGTGCCCGCCTCTGACACTCTTCAACAGTTGCAGGTCTTGCAACTACATTGGGAACCGGGGCTATGACAAATAGCATAGAGGAAACTCTGAACACTGACTTAATATTTATAATAGGGTCAAATACTACGGAAACCCATCCTGTAATAAGTACTTTCATGAAGAGGGCAATAAAGAGGGGAGCAAAACTCATAGTGGCAGACCCCAGGAGAATAGAGCTGAGCCAGCTGGCAGATGTGTACCTGCAAATAAAGCCAGGCACCAATGTTGCATTGCTTAATGGAATGATGAATGTTATATTGGAAGAGGAATTATATGATAAGGAATTTATAGAGAAGAATACTGAGAACTTCGAAGCATTCAGAGAGGTCATAAAGGGCTATACTCCGGAGGTGGCAGCCCAGATTTGCAATGTAGACAAGGAAGATATAATAAAGGCTGCCCGATTATATGCAAGGGCTCCAAAGGCAGGAATTTATTATACAATGGGTGTAACCCAGCATAGCACAGGAACCAGCGGTGTAATGAGCATATCCAACTTAAGCCTTCTATGCGGAAATGTAGGCAAGGAATCAGCAGGGGTTAATCCACTGAGAGGTCAAAATAACGTTCAAGGCTCAACAGATATGGGTGCAGTTCCTACTGACTATCCTGGATACCAGAAGGTATTTAAACCGGAGGTTAAGGAGAAGTTTGAAAAGGCATGGAATGCAAAGCTATCAGGAACTGTAGGGCTTACAGTTGCCGAAATGATGAAAGAAGCAGAAAAGGGCAACTTAAAGTTTATGTATATAATGGGGGAGAATCCAATGGTATCAGACCCGGATATAAGCCATGTGGATAAAGCACTAAGGAGCCTGGACTTCCTGGTAGTACAGGATTTATTCCTGACGGAAACTGCAGAATATGCAGATGTAGTACTGCCTGCATCCTCCTTTGCTGAGAAGGATGGCACTTTTACAAATACTGAAAGAAGAGTCCAAAGGGTAAGGCAGGGGATAAAGCCTGTTGGAAATTCAAAGCCTGATTGGCAGATACTTTCAGATATTATGAAAAGGCTTGGCCATGAAAAGGAATACTCACATCCCAGTGAGATAATGGAGGAGATTAGAAGCGTAACTCCCCAATATGGAGGGATTACCTATGAAAGAATTGAAGAAGAAGGACTGCAGTGGCCATGTCCTGATTTAAGCCATCCGGGAACTAAATACCTTCACAAGGACAAAATAATGAGAGGCAAGGGGCTCTTTATGCCTATTGATTACAGGGAAAGCGTTGAAACCCCTGATGAAGAATATCCATTCATACTGACTACAGGAAGACTGAGATATCATTATCACACCAGAACCCTTACAGGAAGGGTTGAAGGGCTGAATAAACTGCAGCCGCATTCGTTTATGGAAATAAATGAAGCTACAGCCAGTAGGCTTGGCATTGCAGACGGTGAAAAAGTACGGGTAATATCAAGGAGAGGAGAAATAGTAGTCACTGCCAGGATTACGGATGCTGTAGATGAAAATGTGCTTTTTATACCTTTCCATTTCGCAGATACAAGGGTAAACTATTTGACCCATACTATGGATTTGGACGAATATTCAAAGATTCCGGAACTGAAGGTTACTGCTGTAAAATTAGAAAGGATAGGGAGCTGACAATATGCTTGAATTTGGCACTGCAGTTATACTGGCTGGAGGAAAGAGCACCCGCATGGGGTTCGATAAACAGCTGCTGAAAATAAATGAGAGAAGCCTTATAGAAAGCATAAGGAGGAAGCTTAAGAGGGAGTTTGACGAGATAATAGTTGTAACAAATAAGTTTGAATACTATATAGGCTCAACAGATAAGATTGTTGAGGATAAGATTGTGGGCAAAGGGCCTCTGTCAGGCATACATGCAGGCCTTGTGGAGGCCTCAAGCCATTATGTTTATTTTGTAGCCTGTGATATGCCCAATATAAATCTTGATTATATACGCTTCATGAAGAAGGAAATTGAAGGGCTAAATGTAATGGCCTGCATAACAAAATTCGGAGAGTGGATAGAGCCCTTTAATGCCTTCTATTCAAAGGATATGATACAGGACATAGAGAATCACCTTCAAAAGGACAAAAGGTCTGTTAACTCCCTTATAAAAAAACTTAATGTCTACTATATCGAAGAGGAAAAGGCCAGGGAATTCAGTCCAAACTGGGATATGTTTTTAAATCTAAATACAAGAGAAGAGTTGAGGGACTATCTAATGGCCATATCCGGCAAATTGAGGTAGATATTATGAAGGATGTAAAGGAAGTAAAAATAACAAGAGTAGATAGAGATAAAATAACCAGTGAGGATGATATAGTTGCAGCAGAGCTTCCTTTTACTATATTTGTAAATGATGAGGAGATTGTAACTCTTCTGTGCAGTCCCAATTCATTAAAGGAGCTGACTGTTGGATTTCTATACTCTGAAGGCTTTATATCAGCACTTTCCGATATTGACAAGATTTATATAGATGAGGAAAAGGGATTAGGATATGCATATATAAACAATATAAATGAATTCAGCAAGGACTTTAGAGGAAAGAGGACAATTACCTCAGGCTGCGGGAAAGGCACGGTATTTTACAATGTACTTGACTCCTTCAAATCCAGGAGGATAGAAAAGCCTTTGCATGTAAACATTGAGTCCATAAAGTCATTAATGAGAATATTCAATAAAAGGTCAGAAATGTTTATGAAAACTGGAGGGGTTCATAGCTGTGCATTGTGTAGTATGGAGGAAATAATAGTATTCAATGAGGATATTGGAAGGCATAATGCATTGGATAAGGTATTCGGAAAAGCCCTGTTGGATGGAATAGATACTAAAGACAAGATGGTGCTTACAAGTGGGAGGGTATCATCAGAAATACTGATAAAGGCAGCGAAAAGGCAGGTACCGGTTATCATTTCACGTTCGGCACCTACAAGCCTTGCAGTGGAAATATCGGAAAAACTTGGCATTACCCTTGTAGGCTTTGCAAGGGGAGAGAAGATGAGTATATATACAGGCAACAGCCCTTTTTAGGGCTGTTTTTTATTGAATAAACTTAAGATAGAATTACAAAAATATTATATGTTTATAAAGGCTATGGAATTTTGTTTTAAATAATCGGCTGAAAATTCTAAAAACAATATTGAGTAGGCTTATACTTATGTTATTATATTATCAAAGGGGGTGTAATGGTGATTAGGGTTGAAGTGAGGTTATTTGCACACTTTAGGCAAGGAAGAAAAAAGGCTCAAATAATGGATGTTGAGGAAGGCACTATTATATCAGATGTACTAAAAGCATTAAACATAGACGAAGACGAGGTGGCCATTATGCTGCTTAACGGTAGAGATGGTCCAGCAGATAGGGAATTAAAAGATGGAGATGTAGTATCCATTTTTCCACCCATAGGAGGAGGTTAAAACTGACTATTATGGAAAAAAATGTCGAAAATTGCGATATATTTTTAGAGGAATATAGTTCTTTTTGTAGAAGTATACATAAAACTAAATTAGCATTCATTCAAACATAGATATACTAGAGTAAGCATATTTTTGCTATTACCATTTGGAATAAGATAATATGAAGAGCTCGAGGTATTCGAGTACAAGATATGAAATTAAGGAGGTGGCTTTATTGGCAAGCAAAAAAAAGAAAAATAAGGGTTGGTTTAAGCTTAGCGCTGACAATGAGCAGGTTCAGGAAGGGTCAAATGAAGGGCAAGTCGAAGAATTGGTTATAGAAAACGAAAATGTTAATACTGAAAATGTTCTTTCCAAGGAAAATCAGGATAAGACAGTATTGGATTTAATAGTATCTACAGAAAATATCATTAAAGAGCGCAAACTATTTCTATATGAAATAAATGCTCTTAACGAACAGCTAGCTTCAGCAAATGAGACTATTAACCGGATTAGGCAGGAATTATCCGCAAAGGATCAAATGCTGGAGGATAGCAAGAAGGAAATCGAGAATCTGGAAAACAACCTTGCAAATAGTCAGGAAAAGTATGAACAATTGCTGGAAGATTATAAGGCGTATCGAAATGAATCAACAGCAGAATATGAAAAAATTTCAGTTCAATTAAAGCTGGAAATGGATAAGTACAAACAATTAAATGATGAATTTAAAGCCTTCAAACAGGAAAGTTCAGATAAGATTAATGAATTAACAGAAACTATTAGAAATCTGGAAATCGAGAATAAGCGTTACATAAAACAATATCAAGAAATACTTGAAGAAAAGTCTAAACTCATTGAATCAATAAATGCTTTTACAGAGAGAATGTCCTCTTCATTTTTACAAAAGGTATCTAAATCAGGCAGCAGCAAATAATATTCCACTTCCAAAATAATTGGGGCAATCTGCTCTAGTATATAACATTGAAGAAAATTGGGCAATTAATATGCCCGATTTTTTTATCTATATTTCGAGTAGCTAATAAAAAGGGGATATATTTTTAAAAAGCATTCTGAAATTTTCAAGCTGTAGAGTTGCATAGAAGAAAGATATGCGATGATAAAGGACAGGCTGGAAAATACAATCATAATTCATGGCCTGATAAATATGCATGCAGGTTTACCAGCCCAAGATAGTATATCAAAAATCCTTTAGGGATTATATAGGCCTACCAGGTTTAATATAAAAATTATCCATAGTTTATGGAAATAAGTAGTAATAAAGAAACTATCTATGAATATAATAGAAAATAAATTATCACTTTATAAATTTGCCATATTGTTCCAGTTTAAAGAACAGGGAATAACAAGAATGTGGAATTCATGAAACTGTATAATATGGAGAGATATGGGGGTAAAATAATGCTGCATTATATAATACCTGGCAGAGGGGAACTGAAAATAGAAAATGTAGTATTGGATTATAACGGTACCATAGCAGTTGATGGCAGGATAATAGAGGGAGTCAGGGAACGAATTAATAAGCTGAAGGAACACGTAAATGTATATATACTTACAGCTGATACCTATGGCACTGCAAAGGAAGAATGCAATAATCTGGGAGTTAATGTTTTATATTTTCCAAAGGAAGACTCGGGGATATTCAAAAAGGAAATGGTTATGAAACTGAACGGACACAAAACCATATGTGTAGGCAATGGATATAATGACATACCCATGTTTAAGGAGAGCATACTGTCTGTAGCAGTAATAGAAGGCGAAGGCTCATGTGGAAAGCTACTGGCTAATGCAGACATAGTAACAAGGTCCATAATAGAAGCCTTAGACATTATACTGGATGAAAATAAGATTAAAGCAACTTTAAGAAGTTAAAAGCCTGTACTCATTGGAGTACAGGCTTTTAATTATGCACACCCAGATATTCTTCCAGTGTAATATTTCTTTCATATATCTCCTTTGCTGCTTCCTTTCCTACATACCTAATATGCCATGGCTCATAGCTGTATCCTGTAATATCCACTTTATCCTCCTGATAGCGGATTATAAATCCAAATTTGTGGGCATTTTCCTTTAGCCAGATTCCTTCAACAGTTTGTCCAAATTTTTGCGTCAAATCAAACCCAACAGACTGACATGATACATCCATGGCAAGGCCTGTCTGATGTTCGCTCTGGCCAGGATATGCAGTAAGCTTATTTGCTTCCTCAAATCCATCTCTTGCAGCCCTTGTGTCAAACAGATATTTCTGTCTGTTATAAGACCTGTAGCCTGAAACAGCAAACAGATATATTCCTTCCTCCTCAGCTGCTTTAAACAGCTCTTCCAAAGCTTCTGCAGCCTCTTTTCTCATCTGTTTCTTTTCATCGAATCCCTCAAAAGTGAACCTGACATTAGGAACAACCAGATCATCAGGCACATAATCAGATGGAAGGTTTCTGTTTTTGTTGACTAAAACCAGAATGTCATCAGTATTGTCTACAATTACTTTGCCATCATCATCTATGTGGCTGGTTTCTTCCAGTAAATCCACTTCCTTTTCTTCTTCTTCGACTTCTTCATCAGCATTGGATTCTGAAGGGATGTTGCTTTCATCTTCTGATGGAGTAGTAATACTGTCCCCGAAAGTATCAGGCGATGGATTATTAATTACTGGAGATGATTCGCTCCTTGGACGAAAAATAAATATACTGATAAATACGCATAACAATATTGCGAATATAAATGACCTTTTTTTCATAAAGAACAACTCCTTATAAGAGATATTTATTATATACGATAAAAAGCAATTAATTCCTCCTTTATTTTACTATAATTCTGCTATTAATTAAACCTATGAAGGGTATACTTATACTGAAATTCTATATAAATAGATTTTAGGAGGTAGAATATGTCACAGTTTGCTATTAGGGTTGATGCCAGAATATTTGAGCTAAAGGATAAACACCCTGCTATTTTCAAAGCATTTGATGAGCTGAAGGATGTGGAATATGAATAAGGGAATAAAATGGATTGGATATATTGTATTCATAATATTGTTTGCCCTTGTAACCTTTTTTGGGCTGGGGCCTGTTTTAATGGCTGATGGCACTTTGCAGGAGAGGTTATTGACTCTAGTAATAGTAATAATCATATATATAATACTTATATATGCCTTAAGATACTGGCTAAAAAGAATTAATAAAAAATAAAAAAGCATATTGCCAAAGTTCTATTGGGATAGTAAAATATTTTTTGTCATAATTTTAGAGAATAGGAAGATAATCGTATGGAATTCATTACTTTTAATCCTTTTAGAACTTTGGGAATACCAAATGTATCCTATATTAAACCTGAAAACATGTTCAGAGAAATAGAAAGAATTAAAAAAGCTGATTATATATTGTTTCCTGAGTACTGGCAGGTAAATGCATTGGTATATGGATTGAATAAAAAGATATTTCCCAGCATAAACACATATCACCTTGGACACAACAAAATAGAAACTACCAGGGTGTTGCAATGCACTTTCCCCGAAAACGTACCATATACGAGGATACTCAACAGGGATTTGGCAGATATTGAATCCATTGAAGAAGAGTTTGGATACCCGTTAGTAGCCAAGGAAATCAAGAATTCCATGGGAAGAGGGGTATACCTTATAGAAAACAGACAGGAACTGCTAACCTATATTAATAACAATGAATCACTTTATATACAGGAAAGGCTCCCTATAGACAGGGATTTAAGAATTGTATTTGTGGGAGACCATGTAATTGGAGCCTACTGGAGAATAGCAAGGGAAGGGTCCTTCCACAACAATATTGCCAAGGGTGCTTCCTATGATTATAATAATATTCCATATGAAGCAATAAAGCTGGTGGAGGATGTGGCAAGGACTTTAAAGGTAAATCACGCAGGGTTTGATGTAGCAGTCGTTAAAGACAAGCTATATATACTTGAGTATAATGTCATGTTTGGAAATGAAGGCTTGAGAAAGCTTGGAATTAATGTGGAAAAATATATTTATGAGTATATAACCAGGGAAGATGATTATACACCTGAAAATCCATGGCCTCGTGCTTCCTGATTCGGTAACAGATGTTACCGAATTTTTTTTAATTTTGTATATAATAAGCATTAGAGAAAACGAAGAACCTAGTGCCTGGGAGGGAAACAAATGAATAAGTATTTTGATATAAAGGATAAGGTATATGATATAACAGAGAAATATCCTGAGACTATAGATGTGTTTGTCGCCAACGGATTTAAGCCATTAGCCAATGAAAGCATGAGAAAGACCATGGGGAGAACCATTTCATTGGAGATGGCATTAAAAAGCAAGCAGATAAATGTAGAACAATTTGTTCAAAAGCTTGTAGATGTAATAGAGAAGAATAGAGTTTCTGAAGACATAAGCCTTGTAGAGAGAGAAAGAGAAGAAAAAGCAGATATAAGAATAGGAGGTGTTCTTCCCTGCCCTGTGAGAATTCCTCTGATGGAAGCCTTTAACAAGTGGCTGGAAGAGGAGAAGGACAGCTTAAATGTAACTGTTGACTATGAATTAAATGCTGCAGCCCAAGGGGTTGATTGGTTAAAAAATGAAATTAAAAACGCAGAGTCAGAGGAAGCCTTATCGGATTTGTTTATATCTGCAGGTTTTGACCTTTTCTTTGATAATAGGCTTATGGGTAAATTCAGGAAGATGGGAACCTTTGAGGATATAACGGGATTTGACAAGCTAAATGAGGATTTTGACAATGAGTATATAAGCCTTATTGACCCGGATAGAGAGTATTCCATTATAGGAGTAGTGCCGGCAGTATTTCTTGTGAACACGGAAGAATTAGAAGGGATAGATATGCCAACCAGCTGGAAGGATTTATTCAGGCCTGAATTTGAAAATAGGGTAAGCTTGCCTATAGGAGATTTTGACCTGTTTAATGCAATACTTTTAAACATATATAAGGTATATGGAGTAGAAGGAGTAAAAGGGCTAAAAAAGGCCTTGTTTAAGGGGATGCATCCTTCCGAAATGGTAAAATCCCATATGAAGAAGGAAAGACCAGCTGTTACCATAATGCCCTATTTCTTTACCAAGATGACTAAGGAAAATGGGCCTATGAAGGCAGTCTGGCCAAAGGATGGAGCAATTATAAGCCCAATATTCCTGTTGAGCAAGGGATCCAAAAAGGATAAGCTTAAGCCTTTTGTAGACTTCTTTGCTTCAAAGGAAGTAGGGGAGATACTGGCTCATAATGGAAGATTCCCAAGCACAAACCCTGAGGTGGAAAATAAGGTGGATAAGGATAACAAATATATGTGGCTTGGCTGGGATTATATAAAGAAAAATGACATAGGTAAATTAATAAAGGAATGTGAAAGGATATTTGAAGAAGCTTAAGAGGTGATATATATGAATTTAGTAACAGTATCAGGCCCTCCATCATCCGGGAAGACCTCTGTAATATTGAAGGTAATAGAAGCATTTAAGGATAGGGGACTATCTGTAGGGGTAGTTAAATTTGACTGCTTATATACAGATGATGACCTGTTGTATGAAAAAGCAGGTATTCCAGTGAAAAAAGGATTGTCTGGGTCCCTTTGCCCAGACCACTATTTTGTAAGCAATATAGAAGAAGTAGTAAAGTGGGGAAGAAAGAAAAATCTTGATTTATTAATTACAGAATCAGCGGGGCTTTGCAACAGGTGCTCTCCATATATAAGAAGTATTAAATCTGTATGTGTAATAGATAATCTATCAGGAATAAACACTCCAAAGAAAATTGGGCCAATGCTGAAAGCTGCTGATATAGTGGTAATCACAAAGGGAGATATTGTCAGCCAGGCAGAACGGGAGGTATTTGCATCCAGGGTTAATTCAGTAAATCCAAAAGCTATTACCCTCCATATAAACGGGCTGACGGGTCAGGGAGCCTTTGAGCTAAGCACATTATTGTATAATGAAGAGGAGGACATAGAAACAGTTCAGGGAGAAAGCCTAAGATTCCCAATGCCTTCAGCCTTATGCTCCTACTGCTTGGGTGAAACAAGGATAGGTGAAGACTATCAGATGGGAAACGTAAGAAAGATAAAATTAGGTGATGAATATGAATAACATTTTGAATGCTCTCACGCTGAAGGAATTGCAGCAGAAATACCCTTTTGTAATAAACTATTTTGAAGAAAACAGGCTAGATGTGGAAGGATTTGAAAACAGTACCTTCGATGAATACCTGAATCATTTCTCAGAAGAGGAAATTGAAGAGTGGGGAATAGATATAAAGGGCATTAGAGAAGGATTGCTGGAATATATATCTCAGATGATAGAATTTTTGGGACTTGAAGAGGATCGGGGCATTGAATCCCTTACCATTGTAGCTGGAACGGATAAAAGCGGAAAGAAGGAGAACTTTGAAGAGTTTACCATTAGGAAATCAGAAATAGTATCCATAGTTGGTCCTACAGGCTCAGGAAAGAGCAGGCTTTTGGCAGATATTGAATGGGCTGCTCAAGGGGATACGCCTACAAAGAGGAGAATCCTCATAAATGGAGAAGTTCCTGATATGAAGTGGAGATTTTCCTCCAACAATAAGCTGGTGGCTCAGCTATCACAGAATATGAATTTCGTAATGGATCTAACAGTATATGAGTTTTTGAAACTACATGCTCAGAGCAGGATGGTAGAAAGGGAAGAGGAAGTGATAAAGGAGATAATAGAAGCAGCAAATAATCTATCAGGGGAGAAATTTGACCTAAATTCCCAGATAACAAGCCTAAGCGGTGGTCAATCCAGAGCCCTTATGATTGCGGATACAGCAATATTAAGCTCCTCACCAATAGTGCTGATAGATGAAATAGAAAATGCAGGAATAGATAGGAAAAAGGCATTAAACCTATTGGTTTCCAGCGACAAGATAGTCCTCATAGCAACCCATGACCCTATACTAGCCCTTATGGCAGATAAAAGGATTGTAATCAAAAACGGAGGAATAGATAAAATCATAGAAACAAGCAAAGAGGAAAAAAAGGTATTGGAAGAGCTGGAAAGGATGGACAGCATAATTCAAAAAATGAGAAATGATTTAAGAATAGGGCTCATAATCGATTCAATATAAAGGTGCAAAAGGGACGGTTCTTTTGTCTTGTTTTAGTGCAGAGGGTGCAGAGGGGACGGTTCTCATGTCTGGTTTTTTCAGTGACTAGAAGTATATTTGCAGCGATAAGAACTGGCTTCGGAAAGATTTGAAAGATTTGCATACTTTATAAATTCTGGAGTGGTAGTTTCTTGTTTGTAAGTATATTTAATAAATATAATAAAAACTAGTTAAAATTTATCATAATGAAAGGATGATAAAAATGCATGAAGGATGTTCAGGTAAATTTGAAAATGGCAAGCAGGTAGTGGATAAAATAAGGATGATGGGGTTTGCAAAACAGCCTATGATAATGCCCCTTGATATAAAATGTGAGGAATGCGGAGAGGAGTTTACAATGGAAACCCATGAAGCAAAGTGCCCTAAATGCGGGATGGTATATGGAGTTACTCCATGTCATGCCTTTGACCAAAAAAATGTAATGGCTGCTGGAAAGGACTATTAATCGCAAATTGTTAACTAAGCTGGCTTTAATGCCAGCTTTTATGCTTTTTGCATTGGAATATTTGATTTATCAGATTTTACTGTCATATTATGAAATAAAGGTTTAAACACAAAAACAATTGGCATATATGTAAAAAATCCTTGGAGGTGAGCAAATGGCTGCGGTTATTAGAAAAATGAAACTGACAGATATAGATACTGTTAAGGAAATTGCAATTAAAAGCTGGCATCATACATATGATGGTATCATTCCCATTGAAATACAGGATAGATTTCTGTCTATGGCATATAGCAGGGATACCTTGAAAAAGCGATTAGAAACATCACCTTTTTACGTTGCAGAGGTTAACTGACAAGTAGTTGGTTTTGCCAATTTTTCTAATTTGAAAGATAATGGTGAAGTAGAGTTGGCAGCTATATATTTGCTTCCGGAGTTCCAAAGAAAAGGTATTGGTTCAAAGCTGTTAAAGCAGGGAATAGAAGAGCTTTCTCCCAGAAAAGTATTAGTTAGCGTGGAGTCTAAAAATATTATTGGCAAGGAATTTTAAAAGGCAAAAAATTTTGAAACAGTAGGTAATATAGAAGAGGACTTTTTTGGTCATAAGCTTGAAACAACAAGGATGGTATTAAGAATAAAATAATAAGACTGAAATTTTTTGCCCCCGTAACATATGTTACAGATTTAGTAGGAATTAAATAATAAAATATAATCATCAATAAGAAACAAGGGGGTTTAAAAGTCATGTCTATGTTTTGTTATCAATGTCAGGAAACTGCAGGAGGAAAAGGCTGCACAAAAGTAGGTGTTTGCGGTAAGACAGCAGACCTGGCAAACTTACAGGACTTAATGATCTATACACTAAAGGGTATTTCAGAGGTAGGTGTAAAAGCTGACGAAATTGGATATGAAGTACCTGGTCTGGATAGATTCATAATGGATGGTCTGTTTATGACAATTACAAATGCAAACTTTGATAAGGAAAGATTTTTAAAGAAGATTAAAGAAGGACTTAAACTGAGAGACGAGATTAAGGCAAACCTGATGGAAAGAGGAGTAGATTTAAGCAACCTGAAGGATGCTGCTACTTTCTCAGTTAATTCAGATGATGAAATAGTATATAAGGCAAATAACGATAAGGAAAGAGTTGGAGTATTGGCTACAAAGGATGAAGACATCCGCTCATTAAGAGAGCTTATTACCTACGGACTAAAGGGTATGGCTGCTTACGCAGAACATGCAGATAACCTTGGATATAGTGATCCGGAAATTGCCAAGTTCATGAGAAAGGCTTTGGCAGCTACAATGGACGATAGCCTGACTGTAGAGGACCTGATTAACTTGACAATGAAAACCGGGGAATACGGCGTTAAGGTAATGGCACTTTTAGATAAAGCAAATACATCAACCTACGGAAACCCAGAGATTACAGAAGTAAACATCGGAACCAGAAACAATCCTGCAATATTAGTATCAGGTCATGATTTGAGAGACCTGGAAGAGCTGCTAATTCAAACAGAAGGTACTGGAGTAGATGTATATACACACGGTGAAATGCTGCCAGCTCACTACTATCCAGCATTTAAGAAATATAAACACTTTGTAGGGAACTATGGTAATGCATGGTGGAAACAAAGAGAAGAGTTTGAAAAGTTCAATGGACCAATTCTATTTACAACAAATTGCCTGGTACCACCAAAGGAAACATATGCTGATAGAGTATATACAACAAACTCCACAGGATATCCAGGATTTAAGCATATCCCAGATAGAGTAGATGGCAAGCCAAAGGATTTCTCAGAAATAATTGAACATGCAAAGAAGCTTCCACCACCAACTCAAATAGAAACAGGCAAGATTATTGGAGGATTTGCTCATGCTCAAGTATTTGCTTTAGCTGACAAGATAGTGGAAGCAGTTAAATCAGGAGCAATCAGGAAATTCTTCGTAATGGCAGGCTGCGATGGAAGAATGAAGCAAAGAAACTACTATACAGAATTTGCCAAGGCTCTGCCAAAAGATACAGTAATTCTTACAGCAGGATGTGCTAAATACAAATACAACAAGCTGAACCTGGGAGATATAAATGGAATTCCAAGAGTATTGGACGCAGGGCAATGCAATGACTCATATTCATTGGCATTAATAGCATTGAAACTAAAGGAAGTATTTGGACTGGAAGATATAAATGACCTGCCAATTGCATACAACATTGCATGGTATGAACAGAAAGCTGTAATAGTATTGTTGGCATTGTTATACCTGGGAGTAAAGAACATCCACCTGGGACCAACACTGCCAGGATTCCTGTCACCAAATGTAGCCAAGGTATTGGTGGAAAAATTCGGAATAGGAACCATTTCAAACGTTGAAGACGATATAAAGATGTTCATGGAAGCTTAATATGGATAATTAAGGGAGCCCTCAGGGGCCCCTTTTTTTATTACCCTACTCTATGTTTAACATTGGTATTTAATGTTATATAATAGCTTGCCACATTGCAGGCAACAGTTAATACTCCAAAGAATAGCCATCTCTTAGAAAATATGGTATCGAGGAAATTCAAGGTTCCTGAGTTCAGCATGAATATGAATAGAACAAACAGTGCTGATATGGCAATCCAGAACCTGTATCCAAATTTATAGTTTAAAGCTGCAACCAGGGTCCAGAATGATACATTAATGAAAAAAGCTATGAACATGACCAATACTATATATATTAAGCTATCAGTTTTTGTGTTAAATATTGAAAAATCCTGAAGCGGAGTTGATCCGGCAGCGCTTATAACATAAGGCTCAATTTTTAAAAGAATTCCTTCTATCAAGGCTACGAAAAATGATACTATAATGTTTTCCAGAACCACTGATTTAAAATAATCCCCACGGGTTACACTAAGGCATATGGCTATTGGAAAGTCTTCATAGTATCGAGTATAGCAATAGACTATAAAGAATATAAAAATAGCAACGGTATTTCCTCCAACAATGGATATTTTTGTACTTGCATGTATTCCAAAGGTCCACATATTGTTATAGTATATATTACCAATAAAGCCTAATACATCTACCAATAGAAGTATTCCCCAGAATACGGCCAAAGCTTTAAATGCTTCATTCAGCTGATATTTTATGATTCTTTTCTGGCTACTCATAAACATGCCCTCCTTTATATGGATTTTCTGTCAGGTATATGAACAGTTTCTGTAGTGGTATTTGGCTTATTTCCACATTGTTTTGCCTTAGCATTGATTTTTCTCTTTCATCTAAGTCATCGAAAATGCCTATAATTATGGAGTTGCCGAATTCTTCCCTATGGATTATGTTCTTGTTCCTTATGACTGGAATAATGTTCTCTTCCTTTCCATTCAAGAAATAGCCCTTCTTTAATATATTTGCAACCTCATCCTTAATGTAAACCTGACCATCCTTTAGTATTATTACTTCTTCAAACAGATTTGCAACCTCATCAATTAAATGTGTTGATATTATTATTGTTCTTGGATTATTCTCGAAATCCTCTAAAAGTAGATTGTAGAATTTATATCTGGTAGCAGCATCCAATCCCAAGGAAGGCTCATCAAATATTGTCAGCTTTGCTCTTGATGCCAATCCCACAATAAGCCCCACCTTTGTTTGATTGCCTCTGGAAAGCTTATTGTATTTCTTTCTTACATTTAGGTCAAACTCTTTCACCAGTTGGTTTTTGTATTCCTCGTCCCAGTTTTTATAAAGCATTCTGGCGGCTTCAAATATTTTCTTTACCTTAATTTCCTCCATGCCAAATCCGCTGTCCTTTACAATACATATATTCTCTACCTGTTTGGGGTTTTCAAACACATTCTCTCCATACAGCTTAACTTCACCACTTGTTTTGCGTATTTGATTGGAAATAATGTTTAACAGGGTGGTTTTTCCGGCTCCATTTCTTCCAAGAAGTCCATATATTTTATTTTCTTCTAAGTTTAAATTAATGCCCTTTAAGACCTCTGTTTTGCCATAGGATTTATAAAGATTTTTTATTTCAATCAACCTTATTTCCTCCTTCACGACTTTTAATATTTTCTATTAATTCATCTATGGGTATTTCAAGCCTTTTAGCCTCGTCTATTACCTTAGGCAATACTTCCTGAAAGAAAGCCCTTTGCCTTTTTTTTAATATTTTTTCTCTGGCTCCCTTTGATACAAACATGCCAAGCCCCCTTTTCTTATAGAGTATTTCTTCATCTACCAATATATTGAGCCCTTTTCTTGCTGTTGCAGGATTGATCTGATAGACCTTAGCAAACTGATTTGTGGAAGGTGCTTGGTCCTCTTCCTTTAGATTTCCGGACAGTATTTCGTTTTCAATAATCTCAGCTATCTGTATATATATTGATTTATCTGAATTGATGTCAAGCAATTGGCCACCTCCTCCATAGGTTAGTCAGTTAGTTACTTGTGTAATTAACTATATAACAATATATGTATTTTGTCAATAAGGTTTTCAATGATTTTTGTTTATGAAAAAAAACATCTGTAGAAGTTTCATATGAGGGTAGAGGAATTGCAAAACAGGAAAAGGGTGAAAGAAATGGGGGTGAAAATAAAAATATCCTAAAGAAAGAGCTTAATGGCTCTTCCTTTAGGACATTTTTTCCATAAGCTTTCTGATTTTGTCTTCTACTTCATTTTCCTCGGGGAATCTTCCTAGTTCCTTCTTTGAAAATACAGATTCTCCATTCATTGTAACTTCAAATACTCCGCCGCTTGATGGAACAAGTATAACTTTGTTGATATTGTTCTTGTGTTCATCCAAAAGTTTTTGACAAAGAGCAACTGCTCTTCCTAAATATCCTCAAGAAGTACAATACTCAATTCCTATTATCTTTTCCACACTAAACCACCCCTTAATTCATTATAGATTAATTTTATAAATACCCAAATTAGTATAAAAAATACCAATAAAACAATATTAAATTTATATATAAATACATGCTGGAAATATAAAAATCAATATTATAAAATAATACTTTAAGATGATATTTATCAACATTTGATGGAAGGATGTAGAGCATGAAAGAATATATAATTATGAAAGATGTTACAAAAATTTATAAAATGGGAGAAGTGGAAATAAAGGCTTTAAATAACATTTCCTTTTCTATAGATAAGGGACAATTTGTGGTGATTCTGGGACCCAGTGGTGCTGGTAAAAGCACTGTATTAAATATATTGGGAGGAATGGATTCTCCAACCAGCGGAAGCTTGATTGTTGATAACAATGATATTGGGAAATACTCTCCAAAGGAGCTTATTACATATAGAAGGCATGATGTAGGATTTGTGTTTCAGTTTTATAATCTGGTGCAGAACTTAACTGCTTTGGAAAATGTAGAGCTGGCTGCTGAAATATGCAAAGACCCTTTGGATCCTGAAATGGTTTTGGAGCAGGTGGGACTTAAGGACAGGAAAAACAACTTCCCAGCACAACTTTCAGGAGGAGAGCAGCAGAGGGTTTCCATAGCAAGAGCACTGGCCAAGAACCCAAAGCTGCTGTTATGTGATGAGCCTACAGGAGCTCTTGATTACAATACGGGAAAATCTGTATTGAAGCTATTGCAGGATACCTGCAGGGAAAGGGGAATGACTGTGGTTATAGTAACTCATAATCTTGCCATTGCTCCTATGGCTGACAAGGTTATAAGAATAAAAAACGGGAAAGTGGAATCGGAGGAAATAAATAAAAATCCCCTTCCAGTAGAAAGGATAGAGTGGTAATGACAAGTTCGCTAATGAAGGATACGCTTAGGCAGATTACAAAGAGTCCGGGCAGATATCTGTCCATATTATTGATTGTAGCCTTAGGTGTAGGATTTTTTGCTGGAATAAAGGCTACTGCACCGGATATGAAGATTACAGCAGATAAATACTTTGACCATTACAGGCTTATGGATTTTCGCCTTATATCAACTATGGGGTTCAATAAGGATGATGTAGAAGCAATTAAAGGATTGGAGGAAATAGAAGGATTATTGCCTTCATATTCCCTGGATGTACTGGCTGAATTCGAAGGTAACGAAAATGTGGTAAAGATTATGTCCATTCCTTTGGATAAGGCAAATACTGATGATGAATCCTATATAAACAGAATTAAGCTGGTTGAAGGAAGATTGCCCGAAAGTTCCGGTGAAATATTGGCAGAACATGGCAATGGAATAAATCCAACTTACCCCATAGGTACTAAAGTAAGGTTTTCAACAGGCACAGATGAGGATATATCTGAACTTCTAAAAAGGGAAGAATATACTGTAGTAGGCCTTGTAGAAACCCCTTACTATCTTTCCTTTGAAAGGGGCAGTACAAATATTGGCACAGGGAAAATAACCTCTTTTATGATTCTGCCAGAGGAGGAATTTAACCTTGATGTATATACTGATGTATTTCTGACTGTTAAAGAAGCAAGAGATGTTCAAACTTATGACGAGGAATATGACCTGATTCTTAATCCCGTAAAGGACAAACTTAAGAAAATAGGAGAGGAAAGGGCTACTTTAAGATTTGAGGAAATAATGGATGAAGCGAATGAGGAGCTTAATAAGGCAAAGAAGGAGCTTTATGATGGAGAGAAGGAATTAGAGGAAGAGCTTAAAAAAGCAGAGAATGAACTGGAGAATGCCAGAAGAAAGCTGGAGGAAGGCCAAAGGGAGCTGGATAAAAAGGAAAGGGAATTCTATTCTCAAATCCAGAAAGCTGAAAAAGTACTAAAGGAGCAGGAGGAGAATCTTGAAAATGCTGAAAGGGAATATGAGAAAAATCTAGAGCAGTTTAACATAGAAAAAGCCAAGGCAATGGAGGAATTTCATAAGGCAGAAACTGAAATAGCAAAGGGCGAAGAGGAAATTGAAAAAAAAGAGCAGGCGCTGAATCAGCTTAAGGAAAGCTTAAATTTTATAACAGATGACGAAGAAAAGGCTAGAACCATTGAGCTGATAAGATATGCAGAAGTGGAAATTGAAAAGGGAAAGGAAGAACTGTTAGCTGCAAGGAAGGAACTGGAATCAGGGAAAAAAGAGCTGATACAGGGGGAAAAACAGCTGGAGGATGCTAAAACTGCCATTGAGGAAGGAAAGAAAAGGATTGAGGCTGAACGGGAAAACCTGGAGAAGTCTAAAAGGGAAGCCTTCTCTGAACTTGATAAGGCAAGAAGGGAACTAGTCCAGGGAAGAGAGGAATATGAAAAGGGATATAAAGATTATCTTAAGGCAAAAAAAGAAGGAAAAGAGGAAATTCAGAAAGCCAGGGAGAAGATAGCTGAGGAAGAGGAGAAGCTAAAGGACCTTAAAAAGCCTGAATGGTATGTGCTTAAAAGAAGTGAAACCAGAGACTATATAGATTATGAAATGGCTGCAGACAGAATAGATGCGGTAGCCAGTGTATTTCCTGTGTTCTTTTTGGCTATAGCTATACTTGTATCTCTTACATCCATGACCAGAATGGTTGATGAGGAAAGGACCTATATTGGGACTTTAAAAGCTCTGGGATACAGCAATATGGCCATAGCCAGCAAGTATTTAATATATGCTGCTTCAGCCAGCATAATTGGCTGCATAATAGGACTGCTAATTGGATTTAGGGTATTGCCAACGGTTATATTCAATGCTTACAGAATAATGTATATAATGCCTGATGTTATAACTGAGTTTAATGTTACCTATGCAGCAGTATCTTCGTTAATAGCAATTTTATCTACCACCATGGCAGCCTGGATAGCCTGCAGAAGTGAATTATCCGAAACTCCGGCTTTGCTTCTTAGGCCCAAAGCACCAAAGCCAGGGAAGAGAATATTTCTAGAAAGAATACATTTTATATGGTCCAGAATGAAGTTTATTCAAAAGGTTACTGCCAGGAATCTGTTTAGATATAAAAGAAGATTTATTATGACTGTATTGGGCATAAGTGGCTGTACTGCCCTTCTGGTAACAGGCTTTGGTCTAAAGGACTCCATAGTGTCCATTGTCACAAAGCAGTTCGATGAGATATACAAATACCAGATGATCATAGAGTTAAAGGATGGCTTAGGGAAGGGTTCTTCTGACGAAGTATTGGAGTTTATAAAAGAGGACAGTAGAATAAAGGACTATATACTTACAAGGCAAATTGCTATAGACGTTGGAAAGGGAAATATAGAAAGATCCGTTAACCTTGTAGTACCTGAAGACACAGATAAAATTTACGATTTTATAATATTGAGGAATAGATTGACTAAAGAGAAACTAGTAATTGAGTCTGATGGTGTTGTGCTTTCAGAAAAGATTGCAAGAATTCTAGATGCAAATGTTGGAGATGAGGTATATATACTAGATGATAATGAAAGGATAAATGTAAGGGTTACAGGCATAACAGAACATTATGCTGACCATTATATGTATATGTCAGCTGATTTATATGAGGAGATTTTTGATGAAGATATAGAGTTCCAGAGGATACTGGCACATACTGCAGATACTGAAAGGAAATTTGAAGATAATCTATCGAAGGATATTCTGAAATTAGACAATATATCTTCCGTCTCCTTTATTACAGGCATTAGCGACAGCTACAAGGACATCATAGGCAGCCTTAACTATGTAATTGTTGTAATCATAATATCAGCTGGAGCACTGGCTTTTGTGGTACTATATAACCTTACCAATATAAATATCAGCGAGAGGTTCAGGGAAATTGCTACTATTAAGGTATTGGGGTTTTATGACAATGAGGTAGCCAATTATATATACAGGGAAAATGTGATTTTAACTATTATTGGTACTTTATTGGGGCTGATTCTGGGAGTCTTCTTACACAGGTTTGTAATAGTTACAACAGAAATAGAGATGATGATGTTCGGAAGGGAAATAAGAAAGGTAAGCTTTATTTACTCTGCAGCATTAACCTTGGCCTTTTCTTCACTGGTTAACTTTGTCATGTATTATAAGCTGAAAAATGTAAATATGGTTGAATCCTTAAAATCAGTAGATTAAGCTTAAGCATGTGCTTAAGCTTAATCCCATTTCAGAGGTATAAATATCTTGTTGTTATCAGTGTACTTATCATCAAACATGCTTAATACATAGCTTTTGACGAAACAGGGTGCAGTGTTTAACAGAATATTGAATCCTTCAGTATCAAAGGCACCATACATGTTTTCATTTCTGAAGCCTGCAAAGTACTTCAGGTTTAATGTAGCTACAGTGCTGGCGATGGCTTTCATTTCATCATCTGAGAACTGGCTTATTTCAAGCAAGGAGTCATAGTATTTATCATAGGAGCGCCTATAGAAGAAATTTCTGGTATAATTCTTAAAGTTAACAAGGTTTTCATCCTGAATATTATTTTCTCTAACATACCTTTCCATGTTAACTCTATCGGTGTGATATTTATATCCATTATTGGGAGAAAATTCCAATATTCCATACTGATTTGGATATGCTACCAGACAGGATGTTGCAACATCATATATAATGCTTTCCCCTTTGCTATAGGATTTTATGTCCTGTATATGTATGTGGCCGGTTAAAACCAATTGTATACCACATTCAATAAGGACATCCATTACTTCTTGGCTGTTATCAATTGTGTAGTTTTCGTTAACCACATCACTGTGGTCCATAAGGCTATGATGCATTACGGTTATTACTTCAGCATTATTTTCTTTGGCTAACTGGCAGCATTCCTTTATCCACTCCAGAGTACCCGGATCTATTGCACCACCCATTTCAGGGGAAGTTCTAACCTTGTTTCTATTATATTTTGCTGTGTCAAGCATAAGCAGCCATACATCCTCACTTGGTGCTGCAAGATAGCTAAGGGAGCTGTTATCTCTATACACAGCTTCTCCGTAGCCAAAGGGCTCGTATAATTCAACAAATTCATCAGGACCTATGGATTTTATTTTTATCATTTCATCTCCTAAGTAGTGTCTGGCCCAGGGATTATCTATATCGTGATTACCCGGTATTACATAGACTGGAACACCTAAATCCTCAATACATTTCAGTTTCTCTACCATTTCCAGATGGCTTTCCCTTTCACCATTACAGGTTAAATCTCCGGGGATTATTAATACATCCGGCTTTCTAACTATAATATCCAATGTAAATGCATCTATTATTTCATCAGTATAATTTATTAGCTTTCCGTCTCCTGAATTTAGAAACCAATCAAAGGCTTTGCCTTCCGTATATGTACTTTCAGACAGATGATGGGGGTCAGCAGCAATAAAGAATGTTATATTCTGACCGGTTTTGATCTTAGCGTTTATTACCTGCTGTAAACTTTTATCACATCCACTGGATAGAAGCAATAAAAGAAATGAAAACAGAAAGGTTAATGAGCGTTTAATATTCACAAATATACCTCCCCTGTACAGGAATTAGTGGGGCAATTGATAAAAAAGGCTTATTTATATTATACCATACTTCCAACATTAAAAAAATTCTTAACAATAAAATAGGAATCAATAATTGATTCCTATTTTTTAGCCCTTTCGTATTGAACAGGCCAGTCTATGTCATATCCAAGTTTTTTGGCTGCATATAGAGGCCAGTATGGATTTCTTAAAAGTTCCCTTCCAAGGAATACCATATCAGCTCTGTTGTTTGAGACTATTTCCTCTGCCATTTCGGCTTCAGTTATAAGGCCACCAGCAATTACAGGCAGTTTGGTTTCATTCTTGATTATTTCTGCAAACCTTACCTGGTATCCAGGGTACATATTTATTCTGGCAGGTACAACAGCACCTGAGCTTACGTTTACCAGGTCAACACCTTCATCCTTGACTAAATTAAGTATTTCAGCTAAATCTTCAGGATGATTTCCCTCTTCAACATAGTCTTCAGCTGATACCCTTACAGCTAAAATCTTATTTTCAGGCCATACCTTTCTGACTTCCCTAAGTATATCCTTTAAAAATCTGGACCTGTTTACTACATTTCCACCATATTCATCATCCCTCTTATTTGAAAGGGGTGATAGAAACTGGTTAATCAAGTATCCATGGGCAGCATGAATTTCTATTAAGTCAAAACCTGCTTCATCTGCTCTTTTTGCACCTTCTTTAAAGGCCTTTACTACGTCTTCAATGTCCTCCTTGCTCATTTTCTTTGGGATTCTATACTTTTCACTAAAAGCAATGGGGCTGGGAGCAATTATTTCTTCAGAATCCACTTCGCATTTTCTTCCAGCGTGACCTAGCTGAATTCCAACCCTTGCGCCGTATTCCTTGCATATAGTAGCTATATTTGATAAGCCTAATATATGTGAATCATCCCAGATACCCAAATCTCTATCAGTAATTCTGCCTCTTCTTTCTACACCAGTGGCTTCTACAATTATTAAACCTGCACCTCCTATAGCCCTACTTCCGTAATGAATAAAATGCCAGTCATTTGCATATCCATCGTCATCAGAACTGTACATGCACATGGGAGGCATTACAATTCTGTTTTTGAACTCCATATCCTTTATTTTTATGCTCTCAAACAGTTTTGCCATATTAACACACCTTTCTAAACTTTTTTAATTATTATTACCCAATTTAGTAAGTGGTTATAAACAATGGCATATGTATATCCACAAATTTGAAGCATAAACTAACTATTAATATATAGTTATCCACAAATGCATGGAATTTAAAACTCAAGGGAAGTAAATAATCTTTATTTATTTCATTTTTATTGTTATAATGGTTTTATGCAATATGAGTAGGGGATGATTTTATGAAGGTAATGGTTGTAGGAGCAGGCAAGTTAGGATATAAACTGGCTGAAGCAATGAATTTTGAAGACATGGATGTTACCTTAGTGGATCTTAATAGCGATAAACTTGAAAGAATAAGTGACCATCTAGATGTTTTAACTGTTCAGGCTAATGGTATCCAGATAGGGGTATTAAGAGAGCTTGATGTTGAAACATATGATTTGCTCGTTGCTGCTACAAATAGCGATGAAGTCAATACATTGATTTGTACACTTTCGAAAAAGCTTAATTGCAAGAAGGCAATTGCAAGGATAAGAAATCCAGAATTCATAGAACATATAGATTTTGTCAAAGAGCAATTTGGAATTGACCATATTATAAATCCGGATTTAGCTACTGCCATTGAAATGGAAAGATATATATCCAAAACATATAATCTATATTCCGGTGATTTTGCCAAGGGCAAGGTGTCCATGGTGGATTTTCACCTGGGGAGCCAAAGTAGCTTTGTAGGAAAGAGAATAATGGACCTGGAGTGCCTTGAAGGGCTATTGATAACTGCTATATCAAGAGGTGGAAATCTGATAATCCCAAATGGCTCTACTGAGTTAAAAGTTGATGACGTCATACATGTAATAGGAAAAAGCAATAATATAAATAGATTGGCTGAAATACTTGGAGTGCCTATGAGTAACAGGGAAAGTAAAAAGGTTATGATATTAGGTGGAGGGAACATTGGTTATTATTTAGCTCAACGGCTGGAAAATTCAGGAATTAATGTAACAATTATTGAAGCCAATAAGGAAAGGTGTGAATATCTGGCAGAAAAGCTTAACCATACCCTGATTATCCATGGAGATGGAACTAATATTGACTTATTGCAGGAGGAAGACCTGTCATCTTATGATACATTTGTTGGAGCTACTGGATTTGATGAGCAAAATCTGTTGATGGCCTTGGTAGCAAAGCAATATGGAATAAACAAGGCCATAGCAAAGATAAGCAGGCCTAATTATACCCATATAGTAGACAGACTGGATATTGATGTAGCTTTTAATCCTGTTAACATAACTGTAAGCAATGTTTTGAAGTTCATAAGAGGCGGTAAAGTGGTATCAGTTTCCTTGCTTTTGGGAGGAGAAGGGGAAGTAACTGAAATAATTGCCAGTGAGAATTCACCAATAATCGATAAGCCTATAGCCAAACTGGGTTTGCCAAAGGGAATAATAATTGGTGCAATAGTTCATGATGGAGAGGTTATAATACCCAATGGTAACAGCATAATTCGAAAAGGGGATAGAATAATTGTATTTTCACTGGCTTCCGATACGCCAATATTGAATAAGATGACATGTCCTGTTAATAAAGGAGGCTTATTTAATGGATTTTGGGGCAATCATTAAAGTATTGGGATATTTGCTATTAATAGAAGCTGGATTGATGATGCCTTCTTTATTAGTGGCTTTATATTATGATAGCAGTGATAAGACAGGAATACTTACAAGCATATTAATAACTCTTGTAGTAGGATTTGTAATGAGTAGGGTATCCAAGTATAAAGACCAGGATATTCAAGGCAAAGAAGGATTAGCTATTGTAGGATTTGGATGGATTCTGGTATCAGTATTCGGCGCATTGCCATTTGTTCTTTCAGGGGCCATACCATCCTGGGTAGATGCTTTTTTTGAAACAGTATCAGGATTTACCACTACAGGTGCATCTATAGTTGATAATATAGAATCCTTTCCAAAAGGTGTGTTATTCTGGCGATCCTTTACACATTGGATAGGAGGAATGGGAATACTTGTATTTACAGTTGCCATTTTGCCCATGTTAGGACTAGGTGGATTTCTGGTATATAAAATAGAGAGCCCTGGTCCCATGGCAGAAAGGATTGTGCCCAGGGTAAGGGATACTGCAAAAATACTATATACAATTTATACCGTTATTACTATTATACAGGTTATATTGCTTGTGCTGGGAGGCATGCCCCTTTATGATTCTATACTTCATACCTTTGGAACTGTAGGCACTGGAGGATTTGGCATTAAAAGCAATAGTATCGGCTATTATAAGAGTACCTATATTCACCTGGTAATTGGAACTTTTATGATAATGTGTGGGACGAATTTCTCATTGTATTATTCCATTATTAAGGGGAAATGGAGAGATGTTATCAGAGATCAGGAATTAAGACAGTATTTAGGCATAATTCTGGTATCCGTACTGTTAATTGCTATTGATATCTACGAATCAATGAACTACAACAATTTTGGGTTAGCATTAAGGGATTCCTATTTTCAGGTAGGATCAATTATAACTACTACAGGCTATGCCACAGTAGATTTTGATAAGTGGCCTACCTTCAGCAAATTAATACTATTTGCTCTTATGTTTATTGGAGGATGTGCCGGTTCTACTGCTGGAGGAATGAAAAATATAAGAATTCTGATACTCATAAAAGCCATTAGAAGAGAATTCTATAAGATGCTTCATCCCAGGGCGATAATACCAATAAAGGTAAATGATAGGTCTATTTCCAGCGATACAGTTATTGGAACATCTGCTTTCTTTATGCTGTATATTCTAATATTCATTTTAGGTACAATAGTTATCTCCCTGGATGGCGTGGACTTTGAAAGTTCAACAACGGCTGTTGCAGCAACATTGGGAAATATAGGTCCAGCTTTTGGGGTTGCAGGACCAGCCAGAAACTACAGCCAGTTTAGCAATATGTCTAAACTTTTTATGTGTGGATTTATGCTACTGGGAAGGCTGGAACTATTTACATTGATTATAATGTTCAATCCAAGAATTTGGAAAAGCGAGATTTTTACAAAGCATAGATAGTAAATTAGGGGAGGGGAAAGATGAAACTAGTGTCATGGAATGTAAACGGATTAAGAGCTTGTATCAATAAAGGCTTTCTGGATTATTTCAACCAAGTGAAGGCAGATATTTTCTGTATTCAGGAAACAAAGCTTCAGGAAGGGCAAGTAGAGCTGGATTTAAAGGGCTACCATCAATATTGGAACTATGCTAAAAAGAAAGGATATTCGGGTACGGCTGTATTCACCAGGTACAAGCCCTTATCAGTCAAATATGGAATAGGAATAGAAGAGCATGATAATGAAGGAAGGGTTATAACTCTGGAATTTGAAGATTTTTATCTGGTCAACTGCTATACTCCCAATTCCCAAAGGGAACTGGCAAGGCTTGATTACAGGATGAAGTGGCAGGATGACTTTAAAGGATTTCTGAAGGAATTGGATTCAAAGAAGCCTGTTATACTTTGTGGAGATCTGAATGTAGCTCATAAGGAAATAGATATAAAGAATCCGGATGCCAACAGAAGAAATGCGGGATTTACAGATGAGGAAAGGGAAAAGATGACTGAGCTATTGGATGATGGATTCATAGATACGTTTAGATACTTCTATCCAGATAAGGAAGAAGCTTATACCTGGTGGTCCTATATGAGAAAATCAAGGGAGAGAAATATAGGCTGGAGAATAGACTACTTTATAGTGTCCGAAAGGTTTAAGGACAGGTTAAAAAATGCAGAAATTCATGACCATATAATGGGCAGTGACCACTGTCCAGTGGTGCTGGAAATAGAATAAGACACTGTACCGGTTCTGGTGTCTTATAATTGCTGTAGGGAACGGTTTGACGCCGCTCCTTAATTTATTTACATGATAAATCTATTATATTTCTACTTTTCTGATAGATAATAATCATATCCGGATAAATGCTTATAAACAACAGAATATCCATATGAATCACTGTTTTGGATATGGACTAATTACAAAGCTGTAGAGCTATACCAAAAATATTGTAGACAGCATAAATAGCCAGAGGAAGGAATATCACTGGATGAAGTAGAAAGAAGCTTTATCATATAAACCATAGTGAATTATTAGGAATTAAACATTATAATTAGGGAAAGTAGATTATGTGGACCAAACAGAGAGGAGCTTCTAGGCTGAGAAAGCTCTTTTAAAGTTGATATTGTCTTTATTTTAGGTTGGCATGATAATTGCGACAATATATTGAGTAAAGAAAATTACAGGAGGTTTATTGTAATGAAAAAAATAATTAAAAAGTGGTTGGAGAAACTGGAGAAAGCAAATAAGGAGAGCTTTGGTTCAGGGCCACTGGATTGCTGCGAACTGGCACATAAAGCAGGTCCGGTAAATACAAATAAAAAAACATCTAAATCCAATTAGAGTCGATTGCTTTTCAATGTTAAGGAAGTGCCAATTTGAAACTGAAGAACAGAAAGCAGGTTATCTGAGGATAGCCTGCTTTTTTATACGTAGTACTAATAATTTATTTAAAATACAATTCATATACGTCTGTCCTGCGGTCTTTTATCTTAACGTTGGTATCGCTCCAATTTAGCCTTCTGGAGCTGAAAAGGTCTACTTCAGCAATTACAATTTCCTCTTTGTCATGGCTTCCAACAGGAGCACAGGTAAGTCCGTTAGGGTCAACAATAATGCTTCTTCCAGGGAAATATGCATTTCTTTCCCTGCCAAATCTATCAGCAGCAACTACAAATACATTGTTGACATTTGCATTTACTATTGCCATATTGGTTCCCATTTTGCGAATTTCCTCATTTCTGCTGTCCACCCAGTTTACAGGACAGCATACAACATCTGCACCCTTTAGGGCTAATATGCGAAATGCTTCAGGGAACCACATATCATAGCATATAAGCATTCCAATTCTGCCCATTGGAGTGTTAAAAACCGGAAGTCCCATATCACCGGGTTCAAAGAAATATTTCTCCGTATTCCATAGATGGAGCTTGCGATATTTTCCAATATACCCATCTGGCCCTATAAGCACCGAAGAGTTAAAGAGCCTTATTCCGTCATCATCTAATTCTACAATACCTCCGCATATATAAACTTTAAGTTCTTTGGCTATTTCAATCCATGCTTTAACGGTTTTCCCTTCAGGAACCCTTTCAGCCAGTGAATATGCTTCTTCACTTGTAGAAAAAGCATATCCGGTATTGCATAGCTCCGGCAATACTATTAGTTTAGCGCCTTTTTCGGCTGCTTCTCTAATCATCTTTAAGCTATTGCTTATATTCACATCCTTTTCTCCAAACTTAACATCCATTTGAATTGCAGCTAATGTAACATTGTTTTTTACACTGAATGTCTTATCAGGCATGGTTAAACCTCCTTTTTATAAGTTAAACACGGATAATAGGTTCAAAAAATCCAATCTGACGCTTGCCCAGTTTGAAGTGTTCAATGCGTTTAAACAGATTATGCTCAAGTTTTGTCTTTTTATCAGCTACTATAACCAATACTGAAGCTTTTTTATCCAATGCTTTATAGCAGTTCTCAAACAGGCTGCTTATGGGGGCCTCATTGACACCTTTCCAGTTGACAATATTTCCATAGGGGATATCCGTAATGATAATGTTTACTCCCGTAATAGGAAAATCCTTTTTATCTGTAATATCCCGCTGCATGCACTTAATCCTTATATTCCTTTCTCCTATCAATGTTTCAAAATATTCCACGCTTTTTAGTGCCTGCATATGGGATTCCTTTCCGAAGGCTTCAATATATCCTTCAATTTCCTTTTTTCTTCTGTTAAGCCCTTCCCTGGAAAGCAATGAGAGATTCTTCCTTGCTGTTTCCAGAACCTCATTATTAAAATCTGTTGCAATGATTTCTGAAATTTTATCATAATACAAAAGCCCGATGGTTGCAAGAAGAAATCCTCCTCCGCAACACGGGTCATATATTTTATATGGGCCAAAGAATCCTTTTCCTTCAAGAATATAAAAGGAGCGCTGGATAATCTCACTGGCTAATCTAACAGGGAAAGCTGTTGTATTTGCAGCGTTATACAGTACACGACCACTTGCAAAATGGCTGAAATCTTTTTTGTCTGTTTCAAATTTATATTTCATTGGATAAATCACCACTTTTTCTGTAGTTTAAGATGGCTTGGGTATTTGTACAAGGAAGGATACTCCACTTTTCTCATTCTGAGCCCATATCTTTCCGGCATGTAAGCTTACAATTCTCTGAACAATTGCCAATCCCAACCCAAATTGGCCTTTTTCCCCCTTGTTAAATCTGCTAAACAGTGAGTTTAAAACTTCGGGTTCTATACCCGGGCCATCATTCCAAAATCTAAGCAATATGTTGTTGCCTTTATCCGTTAAGGAGATGAGAATTGTATTTTTGGCATATCTCATCTGATTATCCAATAAATTCTCAATGACTACGCGCCATTGTTCCATGTCACCATTTATTTCAGTGGGAGGTAATTCAAGCTGCCAGTCTATATCAGTTCTGCTCCATGACAGCCTTTCCACTACATTTTTAATTAATCCATCCAGAGAGAAAATTTCACTGGTAAATCCATTGGAATTTAAGTAATCAAGCTTTGTAATGTAAAGAAGGTTTCTTATTCGCTTTTCAAGCCTTTCAGCTTCATCATCTATAACTGCCACTGAAGAATCCAAATCATCCTTTGGATATATGCCATCCCTAATAGCCTGTGCAAAGCTTCTGATTACCATAACAGGAGTTTTTAATTCATGGGATATATTCTGCAGGAAGGACCTTTGCATTTCTTCCTGGTATAGCAGCTGTTTTCTAAGCTGTTCTATGGATTTACCAAGTTTTCCAATTTCATCCTCCCTGTCTACTTCAACAGGGTCATTCCATTCATAGTCTGCCAGCTTTTTTACCTTTTTTTCAAGAGTGACCAAGGGCCTTGATAGATATTTTGAAAGCAGTATGGCAGGTATCCAGCTTAGTATGGATACTATAAACATGACCAGTGCCAATCTCTTGAATAAGGTTTGAACTAAATCCTGCCTGTAGGAATCCCACATATATGATATTAGATATACATTCTGGTTTAATGTTGATCCCTTGGTTATTACATAGAATATCTTCTCGCCATTGACTTCTCCACTATATCTTTGGCTTATATTTTTCTGAGCTTTTATTTGATTTACAACATCCCTGATAAAATCCACGCTAAGGGAAGAAGGTATGAGTATTTGCATATTATCATAGATAAAAAAGTGATTGACCGTTCGTATGTTTTCCAATGTTTGCCGTGCTCCTTCCAAGCCCTTTGATTCCAGAAGGTCTCTTAGGGTTGACAGGTTATACTGGCTAAACATAAGCTTTTGGGCTGACTCTATTGTAGCGTATATTTCCTCGGTGAAGAAATCCCTTAAAGTCAGGGGAAGTATTACGGATAGTATTATGGATATGGATAGGGTAATGGCTGCAAATACTATCCATATTTGAAGAAATAAGGGCTTGTTTTTCATGATTTAATCATCCTATAGCCATAGCCGTATATGGTTTCTATATTCAGCTCAGGCATTTTCTTTCTAAGTCTTCTTACCAAATCATCTACTACTCTGTCAGTGCCAAAGTAATCATCGCCCCATACGGATTTTAGTATTTGCTCTCTTGATAGTGCCTGGTCCTGATTCTTTATGAAAAAGTCCAGAAGGTCAAATTCCTTGCTTGTCAGGTTTATAAGGTCATTGCCCAGCTTGACTCTTCTGCTCTTTTCATCTATTGTATACGGGGATATAACCAGTACCTCTGAATTTGAGCCATATACCCTTTCCAACAGCTTTTTGGTCCTTATTACCAGTTCCCTTGGGAGGAATGGCTTTGCCAGGTAGTCATCGCTTCCCAGCTCAAGTCCCAGAATTCTATCTATGTCTGCATCTCTGGCAGATATGAATATGACAGGAATATGTGGCGTTACAGATTTAATTTCCTTAATAATCTGATACCCGTCTATATCCGGAAGCATAATATCCAGTATCCATAGATCAGGAGGGTTGTTGATTAGATTTAGGGCTTCTTCTCCTGTAAATATTGATGATACCTCCCACCCTTCCTTTTTTAAATAGGTGGATAAAATAAGGTTCAGGTTTTTATCATCTTCCACTAAATATATTTTAAAGCTCATGCTATCTACTCCTTAAACATTTTTCTAAATAAATTATAGCAAAATGGGTATTATCTTTCATGTAAAGCTGATGAAAGAATTGTGGGAAATTGTAAGAAAAATAAAATCCCAATTTTACAAAAAAACACATTTTGATTATATTTTTATTACAATTCTATATTAACATGTATTTAAAGAAAAAAGTAATGGAGGGGTTTTAATGGAGGAAGAAAGAAGAGATTCCATTGAAAATATGGATGAAGAAAAAACAGACCTTGTCGATAATACTATGGAAATTGTTGAAGATATAGATGCAGGTCAGGAAACTGAAAATAAAGAGGAGCATGAAGAGAATCTGGAAATGGAGTATGAAGAAGAGCAAGAAGTGAAACAGGAAACGGATCTGGAAGTGGAGCAGGAAGAAGATAGGGATGGGATTATAGATAGCATACAAAGTACACAGAATATACACCCAGTAGAGGATAAAAAAGCAAATAAAAAACCCAGAAGGAGGAGAATCCTGTCCTACATTGCTGTAGCAATTGTTGCCTCGCTGATTGGAGGAGTAATATCTCCATTTATAGTATTAAGATATATGGAAGAGAACAACATGTTAAGCAGCAAAGAAAACAATATAACCTATACCATAGCAGACGTACTGGATAGTGGAGAAAAAGTAGATGCAATAGCTGTGGTTGCTCAAAACGCTATGAATACTGTGGTAGGTATTACTACTAAAAGGGTTCAGCAGTTTGGGCCTTTTCAACAGCAGATAAGCGGTGTTGGTTCAGGTGTAATAGTAGACAGCAATGGATATATACTTACAAATGCCCACGTAATAAACAGTGGAAATGCCAATAACATAAAGGTGCTATTTGAAAATGGAAATGAGAAGGAAGCCGAAGTGCTGTGGTATGATTCTTTGCTTGATTTGGCCATAATAAAGGTAGATGCAACGGGTCTGCCTGTAGCAAAGCTTGGAGATTCAGATAAGCTGCTTGTAGGGCAAACTGCCATAGCCATAGGAAATCCTTTGGGATTGGAATTTCAGGGTACAGTAACTGCAGGGATTATTAGCGGATTGCACAGGTCGATAAATGTAGATGGCAATGTTATTGAGGATTTAATACAAACAGACGCTTCCATAAATGAAGGTAATAGTGGTGGACCATTGCTTAATTCAAAGGGCGAAGTAATAGGAATAAATACTGCTAAAATTACTTCTGCAGAAGGACTGGGGTTTGCAATTCCAATTAACAGCGTAAAACCAGTTATTGAGCAGGTCATTGAAAGCGGCACCTATAAGACTGTACTTCTTGGAATAAAAGGTATGGAGGTTGAAATATATGAAAGGCAGCTGGGAATAGATATCAGCGCAGATAAAGGTGTAATAGTATTGGAAGTGGCCAAAGGTACACCTGCATATAATGCGGGATTAAGAGTTGGTGATGTAATAACTAAAATAGATAATAACTCTATTGAAAACATGAGTCAGCTTAAGAAGAACCTGTACAATTACAAGCAGGGAGATAAGGCCGTACTTACAATATTAAGAAATGGCGAGGAAGAAACTCTGGAAGTAGTGTTTACTCAGGTGAATTAGTATAATATTTATCTATTATCCCCCTTGTTTATATAGATAAATTCAATTGGTAAACTAGCCCTCCTTATCATAAAATTAATTTGAAGTTAATAAAGGGGGGCTAGTAATGACTAGAGAAGAAATAATACAATCTGTAAGAGAGGAAGCAGAAGGATATTTCAGAAGAGGAGAGTTTTTCTGCTCAGAAGCAGTGGCTCAAACCATAAATCATCTTTTAGGAAAGCCTTATGATGACAATATTGTAAGAATGGCATCGGGATTTCCAATAGGTATGGGGAAATCAGGCTGTGTATGTGGTGCGGTAAGCGGCGGACAAATGGCTCTGGGAATGGCCTATGGAAGAGTTCATGGAGAGCCAATGAATGAGAAGATGTTCCCTATGGCAAAAGCTTTGCACGATTACATAGTGGATGAATACGGAGCTACCTGCTGCAGGGTAATTACTAGGCAGTGGGCAGGAGACAATTTCCAAAGTCCGGAAAGAAAAGCGCACTGCATAAAGATAACAGGAAAGGTTGCAGCCTGGATTGCTGAAAAGCTTATAGATGATGGAGTAGTAAAGGTAGATTAAGAAGAAAAATAAGCTTCACAGGGTCAAGACATATTTACAAAAGGCGGGCTTCCACTCCAAGATTTGTGAAGTATCACGACACAAAAAATGGGCTGCATAATCGCTTCGCTTTAAATGCAGCCCAAACATTTTTTCTTTAGTCGGATACTTCATACAAATCTTTCCGAAGTCAGCCCTTATCTTTGTAAATATGTCTTATTTTGATTATGAAAGCTATATTTCTATGACTTCCATAAGGACCGTCATAACTATTTCAGCCTTTTCAACAATTCTACAAGATACCTGTAGGTTCTTTCTGTAGATGAGATGCTCAGTTTTTCCATTGGAGTATGGACATCATATATATTTGGACCAAAGGATATGATGTCAAGCCCTGGATACTTTTCGGCAAATACTCCGCATTCCAACCCTGCATGAATAACCGTTGATTCCATTTCTTTTCCGAACATCTCCTTATATAATGCCAATGCTGTATCTCTTAATTCTGAATTGGGATTATATTCCCATTCTGGATACTGATTCCCAATGCTATATTTACTACTTGTGCTTCTCACTACATCCAGTATTCTTTCACGTAACTCCAATAGCTTTTCCTTGGAGGAGCTTCTGGTTGATATCTGAATTGTTATGTTCCCTTCTTCTGTTCTTACTATAGCCAGATTGCTTGAGCTCTCCACTATATCCTCGTTTCCAGGTATTCTGGTATATACTCCAGTTAAAATGCCATCTAGCAGAATTATAAGTTCAACAAGTATCTTTTCCTTTAGAGCTTTTGCAGCTGAACTTCCCTTCGTAACTACAATTTCCATTCCAGGTTCCCTTAATTTGTACTCATCTAATATATTATTTTTGATTTCCTCAATTTTGTTTACGAATACTGATAACTCATCTAAGGCTACTGCAATTTTTGCCTTTGACTGTCTTGGAATGGCGTTGTCCTTGGTTCCGCCTTCTATGGATATAAGCCTAATGTTTATGCTGCTTTTTAATTCCTTCAATATGGAGTTTAATATTTTAATGGAATTTCCCCGATCCTTATGAATCTCCATTCCCGAGTGACCACCCATAAGCCCGCGAACTTCTATATCTATTTCTGTAAAATTGCCTATTTCTTCATATTCTGCCGGAAGCTTCACCTCTATTAACTCTCCTCCGGCGGAACCTGTAGTAAGTATCCCTTCCTCTTCTGAATCAATATTTAATAGCCTTTTTCCTTTTAATAAGTCCTTTGATAATCCCAGGGCACCATTCATTTCAGTTTCCTCTGAAGTAGTTATCACAAGCTCAATGCTGGGGTGTTCTAGGGACTTATCTTCCATAATTGATAATCCCATGGCTACTGCAATTCCATTGTCTGCACCTAAGGTAGTACCATTGGCACGAATATAGTCTCCATCTACAATTAGTTCTATAGGGTCCCTTGTAAAATCATGGTCTACTCCATTTTCCTTTTCACAGACCATATCCATATGGCCCTGGATAATGACTCCTTCCGAATTTTCATATCCAGGAGATGCAGGTTTTCTTATTATGACATTTAGAAATTCATCCTGAATGGTTTCAAGGCCTAATTCCTCTCCAACGCTTTTTATGTAGTCGCTTGCCATTTTTTCATTACCGGAGCATCTTGGTATCTGGCTTAATCTTTCAAAATAATAAAATACTCTTTTAGGTTCTATGTTTTCTAACCTGTTCATAATATCCTCCATTCTCTTATAGTAAAATCATAGCCCTAATCCAATAAAGATTAAGGCTATTATAATTTTATTTTGCATTGATTTCAACCTGGTATTTTGTGAGATTATCATAGTATTACTGTTCTCAGTATCAGCATCAGTATTGAAAATATACCTGTAATCACCATCAGTGGGATTATGAATTTCAGCCACTTGTTGTAGGTAACATCAACAAGTTCAAGGGTTGCCAGTATCAACCCTGTTGGGGTAATAAATGCCATCCATCCTTGACCCCAGTTATATGCAGTTACTACTATCTCCCTTGGCAGTCCAACTGTATCTGCAAGTGGAGCCATAATTGGCATTGACAGCGTTGCCAAGCCTGATGAGGATGGGATGAAGAATCCCAATATGCTAAATAGAATCATCTGAACTGCTGCAAATAATCCTCCACTCATGCCTTCCACTGCAGATGAAGTGTAGAAAAGCAATGTGTCAGATATCATTCCATTATCCATTATAATATTTATGGCTCTGGCAACACCTATTACAAGAGCAACTCCAACCAAATCTGCAGCTCCTGCAACAAAGGTGTTAACTGCCTCTTTTTCAGATAGACCTGACAGGAGCATTATTATTATGGCTACTGCCAAAAAGAGGGCTGACATTTCTGTGAACCACCATCCGCCCACAGAAACTCCCCAGACCATAACAGGGAATGCTCCTAAGAATATCAATAGTATCAAAATTCTTCTCCAGTTAAATGGTACTACTTTTTCCGAATCATAGCCTTTTAAGAAGCGTTCCTCTATCTTATCCTTATCTTCATAGGTTAAGGAAGTACTTGGGTCCTTTTTAATCCTCTTGGCGTATCTATAGATATATACAACTGTTATTATTGAAGCCAGAACCAGACCTATTATTCTGAATGTCAGGCCTTCATTGAAGGATATTCCGGCAGCATTTGAAGCTATTACAACTGAAAATGGGTTTACTGTTGAAAACATTGACCCTATTGAGGAACCCATATATATGGTAGCAATACATACTATGGGGTCATATCCCGTTGCTAAAAATATTGGCATCAATACAGGATATAAAGCTATAGTCTCCTCAGCCATGCCAAATGTGGTGCCTCCAAGGGCAATTAATGCATATACAACTACTATTAACAGAAACTCCTTGCCCTGAGTTCTCTTTGATAAGGCTGCAATGGCTGCATCAAAGGAACCTGTTTTGTTTACCAGACCAATTATTCCTCCCAGAATCAATACAAAAATCATTATGTCCACTGTGTCCATAATTCCCTGTATGGGAGATGTTATTATATCCAGAATACCTTGAGGTGATTGTTCAATTTGCTCATAGGTGCCTGGTATGGCAATGGGCTTTGTAATGCTTCCGTCCAAAAACTTTTCAAGGTCCATTTTTACATTTAAGTTGTTCAATGTTTCCTGTGTTGCAGGCAATGTATCTACTTCACCATTAGTATTATTCACCAGGAATACATTTTCCTCAGAATCATATTCCAGCCTTGCATAGAGTCCTGCAGGTATAATGTAGGTTAATACAGCAGCTAATACTAGAATAATAAATAATACTGTAAAGGCTGTGGGGAAACTAATTTTCCTTTTCTTATTTTTGTCCAATTAAAATCATCTCCTCGTTTAATATTACATAAGAAAGTATAATTATACAATCAGTATTGAAATAAATAACTTTATTTAGTAGAGAATGTTCTGAAAAATACACTATTATACGGGCACAAATATAATACTAGCATTATGTAAGAAATGAGTCAATATACAACGAAAAAGAATATATATTCATATTATTTCCAAATAATCGAATTATATTACTATTGCAAAATAATAAGGCCTTGCATTTTCATGCAAGGCCTTATTTAACCATAATATTACGCTTTTGAGGATTCTTTATTGGAGAATAAGAACTTAACATATCTGAAGAGAACATACAATACCATGGCTACTGCTATTAACTCTTCAAATTTAATTAGGTATTTTAGGAATGCAATTGTATTTCCTGTATTTGCCAGAAATCCATTGGTAAGCTTTAAGGATATGCCGCTAATAACCAATGGGAATGTAAAGGCTGAGTAGCTGGGATAAAATTTTAATTTCAACAGCCCTGGCAGCCTAAACAGAACCAGATATAGGGTCAGCTGGGACAAGATAAGTAATAGCCATACAATTGCCATGTTCTTTTCCTGAAATGAGTTCATGTATCCTGCCAGGCAAAGGCTTGCTGGAGCAGAGAATATTACTATAGTAGGCAATGCAGCTTCCGGAATCTCCTTTACCTTGAAAACCCTGTAGAGAACTATGGGCATGAGTATAAGGTAGGATATAAATCCAAACCAGAAGCATATCTGGCCTATTGAAGCCTTATTGTAATTAGGGGCAGTAACACTGGCTACGGCAATACCTACATAAACTATAAACCAGCTGGGGAATACCGTTTTGATGTTAAAGTTCAGCAGATGTTTTGCTGAAAACCATATTATCAATCCAATATGAATCCCTAATCCGGTTAACCATGTTATGAAACCCAAGGGTTTGGAGGGTAAATATGTAGATAGAAGCATCATTCCCATTGACAAGGTAGGGAAGACGCTGGCTACCACCGGGTTGTTAAGATTCTCTTTTACATCATTTGTGTATCTAGTTATTTTAATAAGCACTAAAATGAGTATAATTGCAGATATCAAACCAAAAATGTTTCTGTATATTTTTCCATAGGATAATACCAGATTCCCTGAGGCTGCCAAAGCCAACATGAGCCCTACAATTGGTACTGGCAGCTTTTTAATAAGATTGCCCAAAAAACCACCTCCAGAATTTATTTCAAATATAAAATATCATTAAAACATATATAATTCCAATTGATAATATTAATAGAGTAAATTAATGCTATTAAATAAAACTATGAATAAAAATAACATCTATATCAAAACAGCCGCTTCAGGAATATCATGTAGTAAGTATGGTAAATGGAGTGGTTGCTATGCTTGATTCTGCATTTAGAAATTTTCATCTGATATTTCTAATAATAGCAGTATTTTTTGTGCCTTTTGCTGTGGGATTCAAGAGGCCGAAGCCAAAGAAGAAAGTAGAATCTAAGAAGGAAAGGGATGTTGAATACGTCAACGAATTCCTGAAGTCTTACAGTTTTGCCTATGACCCTGATTAGGACATACTATACTCAATAGTTGATGCATGGCAGCGGAATATGGGCTATTCAAGGCTCTATGACGAATTGGCTGCACCGTCATTTATGATAATTGACTGTGAGCCTATTTATTTTGAATATAATAACAAAAGGTGGATGATTGAGCTCTGGAAAGGGCAGTATGGCATAATGACTGGTTTCGAGATAGGAGTATACTATACAGACGGGCCGAATCTGACTGATGAGAATTTTAACTGGACCTTTTACAGCTGTGCTGATGATGACAATATGCTTAAAATGAAATCTACGCTTACTAAAAACAGCAAAGCCATTATTAGGAGAAAAGGCTTACACTGGTGGCTGGCAGGGTTTAAACCAGGGGAGTTTAGGGTATATTTTAAGTTCATGATAAAAGGGCATATTGATTCAATATGCCCTATTTATTCAACTGCACTAAATTGTTAAACAGGTCTTTATTTTCTCTTATCTTGCTTTCATTGCCCAATACACAAAGGTAGTTTTTATCCATAGTGCCTTTCAGAATAGAAGCACAATCCTTGATATCCTTAAGCTTGGTATCAAGCACCTCTTCTCTCTTTTTCTGTATATCCTCATAGCTTATATTTGATATGAACCTGCCTGTGGCTATTTGACCCTTCATGTGAGGTGTAACTGCAGGGTCAAGTTCTGATATGGTTCCTATTATGAAGTTAGTAAACTCAGATTCACTTAATCCCAGGTTGTTTATATACTCTGCCATGCTATCAAATACGTCTAAAGTGTTTTTCAGATTAGGATCCCTATAGGAATAGGTAATTACATGTCCTGTTCTGTCAATGTTTATACCGGCACCATAAGCTCCTCCTTGAGCCCTTATTTTATTATGAAGGTATTCCCTGCTTAATAGTGTGGACAGAACAAGAAGGCTGCCCTTGTAATCATATCCAAGCTTAATCAGGTTATATCCCTTGGATACATACTGAACATTAGCTGAAGACATTATGCCCTCATTTAGCCTTTCCTCCATAAAGCTATACCTATTGGGATGGAATTTATCGCTGTTTATACTGTCTATAACAACTGGCAAATTGGATTTTACAATTCTGAAATCCTCGTCTTCTCCGGTAAAGCTTATTATCAAATTGTTTATATTGAATATCTTATTGTAAACCTTATTCAGGTTGGACAATATCTCATCAGTCATGTCATCAAAATTTTTAAGCAAATGGCTTAAGAACCAGTAGAAATCCAAACCCTGTAATTTCTCAGCATATTTTCCTGATGGTGAGAAATAGGAGCTTACCCTCCTCATGGCTACAGAATGACCGTTGCTGAATATGCCCATTTCTATTCTGGATTTTACCTGTGCTATTATATCCTTTATCCTCTTTGTATCCTCTATTTTGGATTCTGTAATTATCTCATTTATTAGCTGAATTAATTTAGGTATGTTATCCCTTAATGATTTTCCCCTTATTATAAACTTTGGATAATATATGTCATCCCTGCTGTTTTCAACAAAGAGGCTGGCAGCAAATTCTATTCCTCCCGTATTTACATATATGTCATTTGAAAGCTCATAATAGGGTTTGTTTCTGGTATCTATTTTCCCTAACAATTTTGCCAGCAGGTTTATATATGGTATCATTTCCTCTTCTACCATGCTGGTATCAAAGTAGAAATCCAAATAGGATATTTTACTTGTAAATATATTGTGGTTTAAGAGTGTATAGCCTTTTTCCCTTATTACCTCCTGAGGTATTATTTCAGCCTTAGGCTCAACATCAGATAAGGATAGCCTTGGTATGGTAGCTTTATCTTCTTCAGAATCCTCAGTTAGCTGCATTTTTTTGAGCCTGTTGTTTTTTTCTATCAGGCTGTTTATTTCTTCTCTGGATAGAGATTTCTTATAGCTTTTAAGCTCATCCATTAACTTCCTTTCCCTTTCTTCCCCTAATCCTTTCTTAGGGTTTACTATAACCAGGGAGCTATGGGGATTGTTGATAATTCTTTCTTCAATGAACTTTTCGTAGTAGCCTGTGTCAATATTGGATTTAAGCTTATTCAACGTGTTTTCGTACTGGATATTTTGCAGCGGGTCTGCACCATACAGCCAGCTGTCCAATGATAATATATTGTATGCAATGCCCTTGGAAGGGAAGCCTGATGCTTCTCTTAAGTCAAACTCAACAATATTTATGCAGGCCTTAATAAGTTCCCTGTCTATGCCTTCCTTTACTATCCTTTTTAATGTGTCAAATACGGTTTGCTGGAATTCATCCTTCTTATCCATGCTTGTGTTTTTTGCAACTATTCCAAACCCGGACTGGAGACCTCCTACTGTAATTGAAAATATATCCTGGCCTATTCCCTTTTCCAGAAGGGTATTTTTTAATGGAGCAGCCTCAGAATCAATAAGAAGCTGGCTTAATATGCCTGTCATAAGGTATGTTTCCGGATCTGTATTGTTTCCGATAACAAAATTCAGGCTTAGATAGGAACGGTTATCGTCAGGTTCATCCTTGGAAATGGGATAATACTCTGTTATTTCTCTTCTGTAACTAAAGGGCTTTTGAAGCTGTATTTCAGAATCTATTACCTGTTTATCGAAGTTGGACAGATAATTTTCGTCAATATGCCTAAGCTGTTTTTCAATGTTTCCATTACCGTATAGGAATATGAAGCTGTTTGATGGATGGTAGAATTTCTTATGGAAATTAAGGAAATCCTTATAGGTCAGCTTTGGAATAACATCTGGGTTTCCGCCTGAGGAGTATTTATATATTGTATCCGGAAACAGGGATTTGCTTATACTGTCGCTTAAAATCCTTTCGGGGGAAGAATAAGCTCCCAGCATTTCATTATATACTACGCCCTTGTATTTAATAGGTTCATCTTCTTTGAATATTTCGTAATGCCATCCTTCCTGCATGAATATTTCCTCTATGTCATATATTCTTGGATAGAATACTGCATCCAGATATACATCCATTAAGTTGAAGAAGTCCTTTTCATTCCTGCTTGCAATAGGGAAAAGGGTTTTATCGCTAAAGGTCATGGCATTCATAAATGTGTTAAGAGAGCCTTTAGCCATATCCATAAAGGGTTCCTTTGTAGTGTACTTTCTGGAGCCTGACAGTACACAATGCTCTATAATATGGGGTACTCCTGTACTGTCTGATGGCGGAGTTCTAAATCCAATGGAAAACACCTTATTATCATCTTCATTTTCCAGGGATAGAAGCCTGGCACCTGTTTTATCATGGATAAATATCCTTGCCGTAGACTGTATTTCTTCTATGTACTTCTCCTCAACAAGCCTGAATCCATGGTAGATTTTATTTATTTCAAAAGTCATAAAAATACCTCCTACAATTTTATCATGTAAAATAGCAATTTATGTTATTTATCCTGATTAGTATTTCCTGTATGTCAAATGTATTATTCCATATTTCACAACAAGACTTTACTTCTGATGAGAAGTTTAGTAATTTTTGCCACAGGTAAGATTATATCAAAAAATATAAAAAATGTCCAAAAAAAGGAAGGCAGTATATACTGCCTTCCTACTTGCATTCACTTTCAGCTAAGTACCAATTCCTCTCTTAGAGCCTTGACTACATCCTCAAGTTCTAAGGCCCTGGAAGCTTTAACCAATACTATGGAATTTGGCTGAATAGTCTCCTTAAGCTTTTCAATAAGCTCACTTTTGCTATCTGAATGAATGACCCTGTATTTACCCAGATTAGCTTTGGCAGCTTCACCCAGATGTCTGGCCAAAGGACCAATGGTGAATACATAATCAATTTTCTCTTCATCTATTGACCTTCCTACTTCTTCGTGAAGCTCCACTTCAACTTCTCCCAATCCCAGCATATCACCTATAACAGCAATTTTCTGACTGTAATTATCCATTTTATACAGCGTTTCAAGTTGAGCCAATAAGCTGTCTGGATTTGACTTATATGAATCATCTAATATGGTAAATCCCCTTGCATAAATTAAATCATCCCTCATGGCTGTCTTATCTGTACTGTTAAATCCTTTCTGTATCAGTTCAACGGGAATGTTGAAATAGTCTGCAACAGCAATGCCTGCCAGAGCGTTAAACAGGTTGTGCCTTCCTATCATGGGCAGATGGAAGCTCTTATTAAATGGAGCTTTTAATGTGAAGTATATGCCTTTTTCATCCATATTGTCCAATTCAGCAATATAGTGGTTATGCTCTTCCAATCCGTAGGTAACTACTTTGTGCTTTACTGGGAAATCCTTTAATACCTTCTTCAATGTAGGGTCATCGCCAAAGTATATAAACAGTCCATCAGGGTGCAATCCTTCAAGTATCTCCAGCTTTGCCTTGGCGATATTTTCTTTTGTAAACAGGTTCTCCAGATGGGCTCTTCCTATGCTTGTTATTATTGCTACATCAGGTTTTGCTATGGAAGTTAAATTGGATATTTCTCCAAATCTTTCAGTGCCCATTTCTATAACAGCCATTTCCGTATCCTCATCTAGGCTCAGTATGGTAAGAGGGCAACCTATATCGTTATTTAAATTCCCCATGGTCTTTTTTGTCTTATACCTGGTTCCCAATATCCCAGCTACAATGTCCTTGGTTGTGGTCTTTCCGTTACTTCCCGTAATACCTATAACTTTTACATTAAGCTGGCTTCTGTAGGCTCTTGCTAAATCCTGCAGGGCTAATAGGGTATCATCTACAATTATCAAAGGGATGTCAATATCAGGCAAGGGTTCATTTTTGCTCCACAATGCTGCTATTGCTCCGTTATTACAGGCATCCTTCAAAAAAGAATGTCCGTTGTATATATCTCCGATTAGCGGAACAAACAGCTGGCCTTTTTTAATGCTTCTGGAATCTGTAGACACTCCTTCGATTACTATGTCTTCATATTCTCCTTTTAGGCCTTTACCCTTTACCATTTTCTCTATGTCTTTTAAAGAACGTTTAATCATGCTTTCACCTCGTTCTCAATATGGCTTTCTTTTGTCTGTACCTTTCAAATCCAAATTCAAGTAATTTTTCTATTAGCTCTGAATAGCTAGTGCCATCGGTGGCCTTCCACAATGCAGGAGACATGCTTAATGCCGTAAATCCAGGCATTGTATTTATTTCATTTATATATATTTCATTGTCATCTGTAACAAATATGTCCACCCTTGCAAGGCCATAGCAGTTTATGGCTTTAAATGCCTTTACTGCCAGTTCCCTTACTTTTTGGCTTACATCCGGCTCTAATCTTGCTGGTATAACCGGGATTATCTTTCCGTCAATATACTTCGCATTGTAATCAAAGAAAGGCCTTTCCATGATGAATTCACCGGGGACGGAAGCCTTTGGATAATCATTGCCAATAACTGAAACCTGCATTTCCCTGGCTATTAATTCTTCTTCTATGATGATCTTTGTATCGTATTTAAATGCTTCAATAACTGCCTTTTCAAGCTCTTCCCTGTTTTCAGCTCTGCTTACTCCTACACTGGAACCTAAATTGGCTGGCTTTACATAATAAGGATAGGCAAGCTTTTCTTCAATTTCTCTGTAGGCTTTTTCTTTATCTTCTTTCCATACATGAAGTTTCATGGAAGTGTAATTTGTGACTGGAAGGTTATGCCTTACAAATACATCCTTCATAATTACTTTGTCCATGCCTACTGCTGAGGATAGAACCTCGTTTCCCACATAAGGTATGTCCAGTAATTCCAATAAGCCCTGTATGGTTCCATCTTCTCCAAAAGTTCCATGAAGTGCGGGAAATACTATATTGTTTTCTCCTTCCTTCAATACCTCTGTCAAAAACCTTCCAATGGAGTTGGATATGGACTCATTGGAGGTTGCCTGCAGTTCTTCTACATTATTTATTTTATGTGTAAGTAGGCCTAAGCTACACCAAATACCTTCCTTAGTAATGAATACAGGATATACATTGTATTTTTCCTTATCTAAAGCATTTAGAATTGCTGTTGCAGTTTTCAACGATACTTCGTGCTCTGCTGATTTTCCTCCATATAATACGTATACGTTCGTTTTCATTTTTATCCCTCCAATACGGATATTTGTAAACACAATTAAACACCTAGTACTTGGTAATACTTAATATATAGTATTTATTTTATATATGAAAAATGCTATCATATAAGAATTTAATTAGCAATAGGTATTTAAATGCAATGGTTTTAGGTATTTAAGTATAATTAAAATGGTATAATTACTTATATTATATAGTAAAAGGAGAATGATGTTTATGCAAAACGACAGACTATTAAAATTTCTTTTAAAGGTTGCACTTATATTAGTTATAATACTTATATTCAACAATTTAAGAGATTTCTTTCATCCTGTTCTGGAAACATTTAACATGCTTATAACCCCTCTTATAATTTCCCTTTTTCTATATTACATGATGAGGCCTGTAGTAAGAAGGCTGGAAAAGGCTAAGGTCCACAGGGGGCTTATGGTTTTGACGGTAATATTAAGCTTTGTCTTCTTTCTTGTAGTTTTCTTAATATATGGGGGAAATTCACTGAAAAATCAGTTTCAAAATGAATTTGTGAATAACCTGAACAAAAGCATAGATATAGAAGGTTTCCTGCAGGGAATTATAAAGTTTATTCCTGATGGCATACTTCCTGATAATTTCAATGTAACAAATGAAATACTGAACAGATTTAGAAATGTAATATTAGACTTTTCAAGGAAGTTTTTAGGCTATGTGTCCAAGCTGGGGGATATTGGCACCCAGGCCATATTAATACCCTTCATCCTGTTTTATCTGCTTAAGGATGACAGGATATTCTATAAAAAGTTAATATCAATATTGCCTAAAACATATATAACAGAAATTAAGGAAGCCATTAAAAACATTGATAGAATTTTGTCCATATACATATCCAGCCAGTTGCTGGTAAGCTTTATACTGGGGGTTTTAATGTTTATAGGGTATTTAATAATAGGACTCCCCAATGCTTTGCTTATGGCTTTTTTAGCCATGATCACAAATATAATACCTTTTCTGGGACCATTTCTTGGAGCTTTTCCAGCAGTTCTTATAGCCATGACAATAGATATGAAGATGGTATTAAAGGTAATAATACTGGCTGTTGTAGTGCAGCAGGCAGAAGGCGACCTGATAACTCCAAAGATTATTGGGGATAAACTGCAGCTTCACCCATTGGAGGTAATACTCATAATACTCATAAGCGTTAACCTGTTTGGAGTCTTTGGAGCATTTATAGGAGTGCCGCTTTATCTCATATTGAGCATAATAGTCAAGGCTGTAAGTGATATAGTGAAGAAGAGAAGGCGTGAAAAGTATGAATAAATACTTCTGGAGTTTACTGGTGAAATAGGGTAAAATAAACATAAACTTAATGTAATAGGTGAATTTAAGTGGAGAATAGATATCTATATATCTTCAGGTATATTATATTGGGGTTATTGGTACTTGGGTTTACAGCCTTTAATAAGAGGGACATAGATGAGATTGGTGTTATCTTACTATTACTGTTTATCATAAACAGCAATTTAAGGTTCTTTTCCTTTAAGGATAAGAAGTTTTTTGTATTTAGCTCATTATTATTAGAAATCATTTTAGTTGGTATAATCTATAGATACTACGGTGGAATAGCTCTGTTTTATTTTGTAACTGGAATACTTGATGGAGTATTATTATTGGGAGAAAGATTATCCGTAGTTGCATGTGGACTATTGACCTTGGCAGTATTCTTTATAACCTGGGAAATTAACTATGAATTGTCTATATTAAACACAGGTATATCTATTGTGCTTTTTTTCCTTGCATTGTATATAAAATATGAGCACAATCAAAGGCTGGCAGTTGAAAAACTATACAACAGCCTTAAGATTTCAGAGGAAAAGCTCAAAAAAGCCAATATGGATTTAGAAATATATGCAGATTCCAT